>Ga0114978_10000291_pt1 | contig 42245 bp, 62 predicted proteins | sample S_140212_EF_Meta_FD_87027 | JGI IMG/M metagenome (GOLD analysis project Ga0114978, IMG submission 87027) | Freshwater microbial communities from Lake Simoncouche, Canada to study carbon cycling - S_140212_EF_MetaG | ecosystem: Environmental > Aquatic > Freshwater > Lake | place: Lake...
ATGATGTTCAAGCAGCTCGCTACCAAGCTGGTGGCATGCCTAAAAAGAAAGCAATTGCCAAGGCTAAATCTGATGAGTTCAAAGAAGGTCTCGATCCAGTAGGCGACGAAGATGATGATGTTAACAATGACGGCAAGACTAACAAGACTGATGACTATTTAAAAAATCGTCGTGCCGCGGTGAGCAAGGCTATTGGTAGTAAAGAAAAGAAAGTTGATGAAAAAATAGAAACATTTCGCTCCAACAACAGCGGCAAGATGGCCAACACTGTTAAACAAGGTAAAGGTCCTGCCCCTAGCTCCCAGGATACACGTGACTCATATGCTAAAGATGTGAAAGCACTGAGAGCAGCAGGCGGATTGAAAAAAGACAGCAGCGGACAACGTAGCGGAGTTGCTCCTTCAGGTCGTAGAATTGAAATAGACAGTTACGAAAGTGTTGAAGAAAGTTTCCCAACAGTTGCTTCTGCTAAGAAAGATCACGAAGAACGTGAAAAGTCTAAGGGCACAGGCAAGTTTGACAAGAAAGAAACTAAGTCTGGTACAGAATATACACGTAAATCTAGCACATTTGACAATGGCACAGAAGATAAGCCGAAAGAAAAGAAAAAAATGAAAGAAAGTCTACACAAGCAAAATGTTAAAGTTGTCAACGAAAGCATCATTCGTTGGTTAAACGAAGATGAAGAAGGCAAGGCCAAGTCTATCACTGCTGGTACTGATATGGTCAACGACTTTACATCATGGATGACTCGTGTTGGACAATATCAAACCAAGAGCATGATCGAACTAGCAGATGCTATTCGCACACACTTTGGTCAAGAACAAGCTGAGACATTTAAAGCTGCTGTTGCTCCTGCACTTGAAGAAGCATTGAACATGCTAACAACGGTACGTGAACAACTAAGCAGTGCTGTAGCAGTTCTAGCAGGTGAACAACCTCCTACAGATCAAATGGGGTCAATGGGTGGTATGGATGCAGGCATGGACAGTATGGAACCAGGAATGGATTCAATGAACGCAGGTAACGAAGAAGTTCCCGGCGATGAGTTTGCCGCTTCTGATGCAGCATCCTCTGGCCGTGAAGCTCGTGAAAGCAGACAGTTGTTTGCTCGCAAACTCAGCGAAGCTCATACCATTATTTCTAAGCTGTCAAAATGAGATTGTTCGAAGTAGAAGGTAACTTCTCCGACGATCTTGAACAGGCGTTGCGAGTGTTGATAGGACAGAATTCCAGTGACTCAATGAGTCAAGACAAAGATGGAAGCACTATAACACTGCAATGGCCTGCAATCAACAATATGTTAAAAAATATGAACTATGCTCCGGTAAAAGACCCGCAACAGTTCAAAAAAATGGTAGACTCACATCCAATACTGGCCAAGATGGTAAAAGACATTCAAAGTTCTGGAGTTGTGATCACAGTGGATGAGCCAGAAGATGCTCAAACAGAAATTCCAGCAGGACCTTCTGTAGACCAAATGGCTGCTAGCGGCGCCAAAGATTTCCAAGCAGATCTTTCTTAATCAAGACTTGTATTTTTAAATTATTCGTAGTATAATTACAACTATGAATATTATTGCACCTCCTCCGTTTGTAGAAAAAATCCAATATCAAAGCTGTAAACAAATTAATGATCCCGTAACACGTAAGCGTGTCTACCTTACACCCGATGGTGAAAAGACTCCCAGTGTAACAACTATCCTCTCAGCTACCAAAGACATGACTCATTTGAATGAGTGGAAGAATAGAATAGGACACGACAAAGCACAACAAATTACCACAGAAGCTGCGGGTGTGGGCACTGCTATGCACAGTAATCTTGAAAGATTTTTAGCAGGTGTAGAACGCCAGCCTGGTAATAACGCAGTGCATGTACAGGCAAACAAAATGGCCGATGTTATCATTGAAAACGGTCTTAAAGATGTAGATGAAGTATGGGCAATGGAACAGAGTTTGTACTTTCCGGGGCTGTATTCAGGAACTACTGACCTAGTGGCAGTGTACAAAGGTAATCCCAGTGTTTGCGATTACAAACAGACCAACAAGCCTAAAAAAGCAGAATGGATTGAAGATTATTACATACAGTTAGTTGCCTACATAATGGCACACAACGAAGTGTATAAAACAGACATCCGTGAAGGACATGTGTTTATGTGCAGCCGAGATCTGCAATATCAACAGTTTGATCTATGGCCCAGCGACTTCAACAAGTACCAAGATATGTGGCTGGCCAAAGTTGAAGACTACTATCTCAACTATCACAAATAATCGCATAAATATCCTTATACTAGGGATATTTCTATGGCAGTTATTCAGATTTCCAAAATTCAGGTTCGCAGAGGTGCTATCAGCGACCAAGCATTACCACAGTTGGCCAGCGGAGAATTTGGTTGGGCAGTTGACACTCAACAGTTGTTTATAGGCAATGGCAGTGTAGCAGAAGGTTCACCAGCTGTAGGAAATACTGAAATTCTCACAGAACGCAGTATTTTTGATGTGCTAACAAATTTCACCAGTACTGTTTATACCTATAGAGGCCACAATCCTGCTATCAGCATACAAACAGGACTCGATGTCAATTCTCCAGTAGAACGAACACTACAACACAGATTAGATGAAACTGTGACAGTTCTGAGTTTTGGTGCAACAACCACAGCTACAAATTTCACACAAGCACTGCAACGTGCCGTAAATGAAAACTTTAAAACTGGTAGAGAAAAGAAAATATTAAGAATACCTTCTGGAACATACTATTCTACCAGCACTGTAAATTTACCGCAAAATTGTATTTTAGTTGGTGACGGTATTGGTCGAACTGTGATATATTCTATGGGCACAGGTACTAATGCAACCCTGTTTAATACCACAGCATCAAATATTCAAATATCTGCAATGTCGTTGATTTATACTGCGACAACAGCGATTGTTCAATCTAGTCCGTTAGTAAAAATCACCAATGCTGAAAATGTCAAATTTAAAGATGTTAAATTGACAGGAATCTATGCCAAGGGCAGTAGCAATACATCATCATACTCTGCATTTTTATTAGATGATCCAGTAGTAATAAGTCCGTCACTATCATTGACAATTGAAGACTGTCATATAGAAGGACTATGCTATCCAATTACATCAAATTCAGACGTTAGTGATATTGTAATTCAAAACAATGTGTTTAAGAATCTTTATCAAGGAATAACATTTGCCACTAATTTACAAGGTGCAGGGTCAAAAGTCTATGGACCAAGACGTGTAAAAATCAAAGATAATAAATTTGAACGAATTCAAAGACAGGCCATTTTTGCCGGTGCTAATACATCAACTAACAATCAAATAGACAGTGAAAGCAATGTGTTTGTTGAAGTTGGTAATAATTTAAATGGCAACACCAGCACTTATACATCAATTATAACTTTTAACAGTTATGGCAACAGCTCAATCAATGATAGCTTTGAACGCCTATGGGATGCTCAAGCCACTAGCTACAATCAAACTTATGCAACATGGGTTCCGGATAATACCAAATATTATCGCCAAGCACCCATAGTTGACGGTACCGCTAGAGTTGAAATAAAATTCCCAATACCACAAGTTATGTTTGCCACTACATTTACACAGACATTGGTTAGACTACCCTGTGATGGTATAGCAGTTACAGGCGTTAATGTAGAGTACATAATAGAAAAACAGAACCTATCACGCAAAGGTACGCTAAGTGTTGTTGGAGGAGCAAATGGTACTGCTGTTAAAGACAGCTATTCATTAGCAGGTAATGGTGCTTTAGATGATGTAGTTTTTACAGCTTCAATAATTGATACTGCTAACCCAGGCGGAACCAACTATGATACGCTGGCTATTCAATACGAAAATTTAAATACAGCAGGTGTAATCACCTCTAATATATCTTACTATCGTTAATTCATGTTTAACCTATCTCCTGATGAGAGATTAACTGCTTGGTCTCAACACCGACAGGATCTCGATTCATCCAAATCTCCTCTAACTGACCTAATTGAATTTTGGAACAAGAGTCCCTACGTTCCCTACAATCGGCAAGTTGATCCATATCATCAACGCAGTTGGCCTACTCCTTGGGAAATCATTGTGGAAAACAAATATGATGATTTTACCAAAGCTCTAATGATGAGCTGGACACTGAAATTAACTACTAGGTTTAAGGACAGTAAAATTGAGATAAAAACATACGTAGACACAGAGGGAAAAAGACAGTATAATCTAGTGTTAGTTGATGAAGAAAATGTGATTAACTACGATGATAATGGACTGATAAATGCGGAAGATATTCCGGATTCATTTCGACTAGAAAACCTAGTTGAAGTAACCAGACCTAGGTAAATATCACTCTAGTTAGAAAAAATAAAAATAATAGTAGGTATACAATGATACAAGTCGTTAAACGCAGTGGAACTCGCGTTCCATTAGATATAAGCAAGATACAAAGACAGGTTGCGTTTGGCTGTTATGGTGTAGATGGTGTAAGTCCATCAATGATCGAAATCAAAGCACAGTTAGAATTCCATGATGGTATGACTACAGAGACTATTGATGCTCTGTTGTTAAAGGCCATGGTTGACTTAATTGATGAGTCTGAGAATCCGGAAATAAACAACGTTAACTATCAATATGTAGCAGGCAGACAAAAAGTCAGTATGTTGCGTAAGGAAGTGTATGGCAGTTATGAGCCTCCTAGTCTTTACAGTATTGTAAAGACAAACGTAGAACTAGGTATGTACACAGCCGATCTGCTTAAATGGTACACTGAAGAAGAATGGAATGTTATTGATCTCTTTATTGATCACAGCAAAGACGAAACCTATACCTATGCGGCTATTGCACAGCTAGCTGAAAAGTACCTTGTACAAAATCGTGCCACAGGCAAAATTTACGAAACACCTCAGGTTCGTTATGCTATTGCCGCAGCCACAGCATTTCACAACGAACCAACAGATAAAAGATTAAAATATGTTAAAGAGTATTACGAATGTGCCAGTGACGGGCATTTCACTCTTGCTACTCCTGTGTTGGCTGGTCTTGGAACTACTACAAAACAATTTAGTAGTTGCGTACTTATTAGCTCAGATGATACTTTGGATAGCATCTTCGCAGCCGGAGAAATGATGGCCAAGTATGCATCAAAACGAGCCGGAATCGGCCTTGAAATAGGCAGAATTAGGCCCGTAGGTGCACCAATTCGCAACGGAGAAATCAAACATACGGGTATGATACCATTCCTGAAGAAATGGTTTGCTGATCTACGTTCATGTTCTCAAGGTGGTATTCGCAATGCCAGTTGCACAGTTACATTCCCTGTCTGGCATGCTCAGTTTGAAGATCTAATTGTGTTAAAGAACAACCAAGGTGTGGAAGAAACTCGTGTACGTCAAATGGACTACAGTGTCGTAGTCAATAAGATGTTTTGGAATCGCTACAAAAACAATGAAATGATTACCTTGTTTGATCCACATGAAGTTCCGGACTTGTACCAAGCATATTATCGTGACTCAAAAGAATTTGAAAAACTGTACTTGAAATATGAACAAGATAAGAGTATTAAAAAGAAAGTGGTATCGGCAGATGAAATATTCAAAAACGGTATTCTTAAAGAACGCACTGATACTGGTCGAATCTATTTGGTTAATATTGACAATGTTATTAACCAAGGCCCATTTGACACCACTGTAGACCCCATCTACCAGTCTAATCTGTGCCAAGAAATTCTGTTACCCACACGACCTTTCCAACGCATTGAAGACGCAGAAGGACGCATTGCTCTTTGCACTCTAGGATCGATAAACTGGGGAGCACTTAAAAATCCTCAAGACATGCGTAAAGCCTGTCGAGTATTGGTTCGCAGTCTAAGTAACCTATTACAATATCAAGATTTCCTAAGTGTACAAAGTAAATTAGCCAACACAGACTTTGAACCTTTAGGTGTTGGAATTACTAATCTTGCCTACTGGCATGCTCGCCGTAATATCAAATACGGTGAAAAGGAAAGTCTTGCTGAAGTCAAACGCTGGATGGAACATCAAGCATATTACCTTACTGAAGCCAGTGTGGAATTGGCCCAAGAGCGTGGCCCATGTCTGCGTAGCGAACACACTTATTATGGTAAAGGAATATTTCCTTGGGACCGCCGTAACCCGGGCGTTGACGAACTAACAGACTTTACACCTAGTTTAGATTGGGAACCATTACGCAGCCGTATGAAACAATACGGGATCCGTAATGCTACACTAATGGCCGTGGCACCGGTTGAATCCAGCTCAGTTGTTTTAAACTCCACCAACGGAATTGAAATGCCGATGGAATTGATTTCTGTCAAAGAATCAAAAGCTGGATCGTTTGTACAGGTTGTGCCAGAGTACAAACGTCTTAAGAATCGTTATCAACTGATGTGGGATCAAACTGACTGTGTTGACTATCTAAAAACTGCCGCGGTGTTGGCAGCATACATTGATCAAAGCCTATCAACAAACACATTCTATAATCCTGCCCACTTTCAGGGAGCCAAAGTTCCCGGCACACTGATTGCTAAAAATCTAATGTTGGCATACAAGTGGGGAATTAAGACAATCTACTACAGTTTGATAAACAAAGTGGGGGCCAAGGCCAACTTTGCCAACACAGCATCCGCACCGCAAGTAAATGGCATTAATGGACACGCCATTAATGCCGCAGACAACATTGTTATCTATGATGACATTGAAGACTGCGAAGCCTGTAAATTATAAAGAGACACACTATGAGTAAACAACAATACGACTTGTCGAAACAAACAAATTATCTAAAACGTCATATGTTCCTGGATCCAGAGGGTCCTGTAACTGTGCAGAGATTTGAAGAAGTAAAATATCCACGCATTGCTAAGTTTGAAGAATTGGCCCGTGGATTCTTTTGGGTACCAGAAGAAATCTCATTAACCAAAGATAAAATAGATCATAAGGAAGCCAGTGATGCAGTTAAGCATATCTTTACTAGCAATTTACTTCGTCAGACTGCTTTGGATAGTATTCAAGGCCGTGCGCCAAATCAAGTTTTCTCGCCAGTTATAAGTATTCCGGAACTTGAAGCATTGGTCAGTAATTGGAGCTTCTTTGAAACTAATATCCACTCAAAAAGTTACAGTCATATCATAAGGAACGTGTATGGAGTACCTAAAGAAGAATTTAACAAAATTCACGACACAGCTGAAATTGTTGGTATGGCTGCTAACATTGGTCGTTACTATGAAGATCTTCACGTGCTCAATTGCCGCAAAGAAACTGGAGAACACATTGACACAATGGTTCACAAGCGATCCATATGGATGGCACTACACGCAAGCTATGCCTTGGAGGCTCTACGTTTCATGGTGAGTTTTGCCACCAGTTTGGCAATGGTTGAAAACAAAATCTATATTGGCAATGGCAACATTATCAGTTTGATTCTACAAGATGAACTGCTACACGCAGAATGGACAGCCTGGTTAATTAACAATGTAACCAAAGATGATCCAGATTTTGTTACACTGGAAACAGAATGTGCAGAAGAAGTTTACCAATTGTATTTGGAAGTAATAGGCGAAGAAAAAGCCTGGGCCGAATATCTATTCAGCCGTGGTGTAGTAATTGGTCTTAATGCTAACATTCTTAAAGACTTTGTAGATTATACTGCCTTTAACCGATTAAAAGAAATTGGCATCAAGTATTTAGAAGACCATCCTCGCCAAAGTCCTATTCCTTGGTTTAACAAACATGTAAATATCAACAAGAAGCAGACAGCACTACAGGAAAACGAAAGCACCAATTATGTAATCGGTGTTATGAGCGACACTGTAGAGTATGAAGAACTTCCTGATCTATAAGGATATAACATGGCAAAGATTGTTGAGGATGTATTAGTCATCAAATTTAGTAAAATTGTCAAAGACAATGAATCAGACGCATCTAGTATTGCTGGACCTGATGTTCAGGCAGCACTAGAGCAAGTGGCACAAGAACTAGTCGGCGATGCTGTAATCGTTGAAATAGAATCAGCCAAATAACTCACAGGGTCTTGCTTTAAGGCCCTGTTTCATTTAAAATAATCATAAAGGATAATAATATGCAGGCTATCGTATGGAGTAAAGATCCTTGCCCATTTTGCGACCGAGCAAAAAATCTATTAAAACTCAAGGGCATTGAATTTGAAGAACGTAATATCACAACAGGCAATTGGACTAAAGAACAACTAATGGAGTCTGTGCCGGGAGCTAGAACAGTTCCGCAGATCTTAATCAATGGTCAATTGATTGGCGGGTTCAATGAGCTACAACAGCATCTACAAAATGTAGAAGGCGGATTTGGTGATGGCCGCCTCTAACACCTACACTATAAATTATCCATCAGCTGGATCTACGGTCGCTACTGGCGGTCCATACACCTTTACTACAAATAACACAAGTCCGTGGATCACTACCGGCAGTGGTACCGGCATCGGTCAAAGCAGTTTAAAAGTCTTAGGTGATGCAGAATTCGAAGGCAATCTCAAAGTCAAGGGTCGAGACCTTGTTAAATTGTTAGACACAATAGAGGACAGATTTGCCATTATATCAGATCCAGATCCTAAAAAACTAGAAAAATTCAAAGCCCTTAAAAAGGCCTATGATCATTACAAACTAATGGAAAAATTAATCGGCGAGGAAGAATGAAAGTAAAATTAATTTCGTGTAGTAAACCCAGTAGACAACTGGTCAGTGAAGGTATCTACGAAGCACAAGACCTAATAGCGTTCTGTGCTAGAGTCAGTAATCCCAGTAATCAGTTAAACACAGAAACTAGTGAAAAACTTATTCGCTATCTTGTTAAACACAAACACTGGTCGCCGTTAGAAATGACTTCTGCCTGTTTAGAGATTGAAACCACACGTGATATTGCTAGACAGATACTACGCCATAGAAGTTTCAGCTTCCAAGAGTTTAGCCAACGCTATGCTGACCCGACAAAGGATCTTAACTTTGTACTTAGAGAAGCAAGACTCCAAGATCCTAAGAATAGACAGAACAGTATAGAGATAGATATCAAAGATGAGGATGATGAATTTCTTATTCATGAATGGAATCGTCGACAACAAGATATTATTGACTTAGTTAAAGAAAACTACAAATGGGCAATTGAATGCGGCATTGCCAAAGAACAGGCTCGTGCTGTGTTGCCTGAAGGCCTAACAGAAAGTAGATTGTACATGAATGGTACTCTACGTTCATGGGTACATTTTATTGAACTACGCTCAGGTAATGGCACACAGAAAGAACACATGGAAGTTGCCCGTGAGTGCGCCAAGGCAATTGCTGAAATATTTCCAATGGTCTCAGAATATGTCCAACCTGAATGACACAATAAGAAATTTCTGCCTTGATCATCAGCTTCGCGTAGTTGATACGAACAAGCGAGCATATAAACATACCAAGGCCAATATTAATCTATTCAAGTTCCGAGAGGACTATAACAAATATGACAGTGACTTTGTAACATTAGAAACAGAAACTTTATACACTGTGGAAATCAGTGAAAGTGAATTACAAAGAATAGCAGAGGTTGAAGAACAAGTGTTTAACAACATGAAAAGTCAAGGTCGTTATAATATGTTTGAGATACTCATGGAACAGAAAGAACAAGAAAAATATTTGAGGGATACATATCCCGCAGTTAAGAAAGCGTATGAGCATTACAGCTTGATGTTAAAATTAGCCCAGTCGGGCGAACTATAAAAGGAAAAATATGTTACTCGAAAAACCCATTGCCACAGGCGATATTGTCAGCGTTAAACTAGCCAACGGTGAAGAAATAATTGCACGCCTAGAAGAAGAAACTGATCAACATATCAAAATCAGTCGTCCTCTAGCAGTTACACTAGGAGCACAGGGATTGGGCATGATCCCATTCATGTTCTTGGCTAACAAAGACACTGTGACTATCAAACAGATGCATGTCCTGGTCATTGCACCTGCTAAGAAAGATGCTGCTGATCAATACGTGCAGGGCACTACTGGCATCGCTCTAAGTTAAATAATTGCATGTCAGGCGGAGATAGACCAGTTCAAAGAATAGGCGACGTAAATGATTACGGTGCCCCTACCACCAACGGAGATGGAAACAGCACTGTCTATGCCAATAATATATTAGTCAATGTCAATGGTAGTGCAGTGGCTACACACATGCCATTTGATGCTCATAGCGGAGTTATCACTGCCAATGGATCGTCAAATGTATTTGCTCACAATGTGTCAGTTAATTTCACAGACAATCCAGATTCCTGCGGTCACGTAAGAGTTGGAGGCAGCTCAAATGTTTTTGTCGGAGACTCAGTAGATCAAGATACTCCTCCAAATAGAGAACTTAATTCAGGTGACGAAGAAGATGTTGTTAATCCCGGCGGAGGTGCTGCCCGAATTGCTGCTGCTGTAGCCGCAGGTACTTTAAGTGCTGCTGAAGTTGCAGCCGGTAACACTCCTGTTGTTAGTGCTCGCGATGTTAGTACAGGAACTAATGCAGGTGTGGTACTTTCCACAGATTGTTCAGATATTCACACATTGTTTTTAGGAACGCCACCGACTGGCAGTGCAATTGATGCAATATCGTTATCAACAAATTATACAATAGGGAAGATGACCAGAAAACCCTACGTGCTTTATGATCACGAACTTAGAGCAGGAACAGGCAGTTTAACTTTAGAAGAAATTGTATGTAATTTAAAAATGTTGGCTATCAACGTAGTAGAACCAGTAAGAGCACAGTATTCAAATATGTTTTTAACCAATACATGGCGGCCACTAGGCGATAAAGCAAGTACTAGTCAACATCCTAAGGGAATGGCCTGCGATATGCAGTTTAAAGGAATATCAAAGAAAGATTATTATACTATTGCACAATGGTGTAGAGATAATATAGTTTACGATCAACTTCTACTAGAATACAAGACAACAGGCAGTGGTCTACCTTGGATACACATGAGCTTTAATAAAACTAATAACAGGAAACAAGTCCTAACTCTTTTGAATAATTCAACCTATGCTCAGGGATTAAATGATCTATCAAGTACAGCCGCATGAAACAGAAATTTATTGATTTATATATGGCGTGGGCAGAACGTACAGCTCAATTAAGCCATGCTGTACGTCTACAAGTGGGTGCTGTTATTGTCAAAGATGACAGCGTGATCAGCTATGGCTACAATGGTATGCCCGCAGGTTGGGATAACAACTGCGAAGATAAAGAATACATGAGCGTAGACGCAGGAGGTTGGCTAGATCCTGATGAGATTAAAGAACAATGGCCTTTTGAAGAAGAACCAAAAATTCAATGGTTCGGTGATGATCCTATAACTGTTACCAATAGATATAAATTGAAAACTAAACCAGAGGTATTACATGCTGAAACAAATGCGATTGCTAAATTGGCTCGATCTACAAACAGTGGTCTGGGTGCTACTATGTTTGTTACCCATGCTCCATGTATGGAGTGTGCCAAACTTATCTACCAAAGTGGTATTGGCAGTGTTCTATATCGTAACAGTTATCGTGACACTAGTGGCGTTGCGTTTTTGGAAAAATCGGGTGTAACAGTTACACAGGTATGAAAAAGAAAATATTGGTAATAGGTGCAGGCAGTGGCGGCCTACTGACTCTTTGCCAAATGTGTTCCTCGCTACCCTATGAATGGGAAGTTCATTCAGTATATGATCCTAAAATTCCAATATTGGGAGTAGGAGAAGCTACCAGTACCAATGCCCCATTCCAATTGTTTAAAGGCACAGACTTTATACTTGAAAGAGACGCACACTATCTTGATGCCACCTACAAGTATGCTGTAAAATACACCAACTGGCGTGAACACGCATTTGACAGTGTTATTATTCCTCCAGGGCATGCCATGCACTTTGACAACACACGCCTTAAAGAATTTGTGTTTATGCGTCTCAGTGAAAGATATCCCGAACGTTTCTTTATACACGAAGGCACTGTAGAATATTTTAAAAACATCACCAATGGTGCTGAAGTAAAAATTAACGATGTTATAGAAACATATGACTATGTTATAGACTGTAGCGGATTCCCTAAAGACTACACAGGATATACCATGGTTGATTTACCTATTAATCATGCTCTAGTAACTCCCATACACAAGCCCGGCGACTGGAATTACACTCATCATTGGGCACACAAACACGGATGGATGTTTGGTATTCCTTTGCAACATCGTCAAGGTTGGGGGTATCTGTACAATGATCAGATAACTTCTAAAGAAGCTGCCATGGAAGATATGTGTGAAATTTTAAAAATTAATCCACTAGAACAAAAATTTAGAGAATACACTTTTAAACCCTACTATACAATAAAAGGATTAGTCAACGGCCGCCTGTTGAAGAATGGCAATCAATTTATGTTCTTTGAACCTATGGAGGCATTGTCTATGGAGTATTACACTAATTTAAATCAACGATATGTTGCTCTAATGCAGGGCAAGGAAACTAAACAAGAGCTAGAAAAACAAACACAGTGGTCAGTTAGTTCTTTGATATTCTTTTATAGATTTATCTATCACGGCGGATCCGTATACGACACAGAGTTCTGGCGTGTTACTAAAGAGAAATGTAAGCGGTATCTAACCAATGACAGCGAGTTTCAAGAAATGATCAGGTATTGGCGTGATCGTAGTTACGATCCAAATTTATCCACAGAATTAAACATGCCCCCATTCCGTGCCTATACTTGGGAACAGTTTAATAAAAATCTAGGCTATGACTACTTTGTGAAACCGGCCGCACCTCCTGTGAAAAACACTAAATTACAAATTCCTGGATTGCTGTTCGGATAACTATCTCATCCGTTGCCATACGTAGTATCCTACATTTGTTATTTGATCCACTCCGGGTGCATTGTTATTGGTCGGAGGCTCCCAAGATACTATATTAGACGGATAAGATCCTAAGTCATTGCTGATTTCTTCAATGGTGTTTTCTCCATTTCTTAGAGTGATAGTTATCGCTAGATGTCCGCCAATCTTTAAACTTCTTAACAATCGATCCCAATAGACGTTTTTATGATAATGCCACATCCATGAACATGTTGAAATAATTAAATCAACCTGATCAGGCCATTTGTTTGCTGGGTCTAAAAAATGAATTCTTTCTGGATTTACTGGCGAATTTTGTATAATATCTCTAGTGATATCAAACGAATTATAAAAACCATGATAGTTTTCGTCATCTAATGATTTTGAAAAATAATTATTTTTACCCTCTAACACTTTGTTCAAAGTTAATAGATCAACAGTTTTGTCTACTAGGTAGAAATCTATATCGGGTCTTAGTTGACTCATTAATAAATCAGTTTTTGCAAGACCACTACCAACATTAATAATACTTTTGACATTATGGCCAATAGGAGCATATTCAATCCATTGATTAAAAAATTTTTCTGTTAGATTTTTAATAAATTCTTTCTGTTGTTTGAGATCGTCTTGAGGCCAATCAAACCAAGCCACATCACCTCCTGTCTGCCAAAATATATAAGGTAATTGTTCATCAAATTTTGTTGTTTTTAATAACAACTGTTGATTGTTGTAGGTTAAATCGGCAATGGTTTCGATGTCAGACATAACAATATTTATGGGGTTGACAACTAAATAATTTTGATGCTATACTAGCATTACTTTTGCAGGGGCAGACTACGTAGTAGTGTGCAGTAGGTCAAATTCCTACCGGCTTAGCAGAGGCCCCACACGCCCTGGGAAGTCTGTTATTTTTTAACTTTTTGGAGATCATCATGGCATATAGAGCAAAAACCAAAACTCAGGCAGCAGTACGTAGACAACTTCGCAAGCGTAAATAATTTTATTGTTGTATGAAGCAAAGAGAACGGTGTTCTGGACGGGGGTGCGAATCCCCCCAGGTCCACCATAAGGAAGTTTGTGAAAAGTAAAAGTAAGTTCAGTCGTTATAATCTTAAAGGCAACATTATGTGGTGCCTTAATTGGCGTAACGGATGGGTAAGAATTTACAACACTATGATTCGTTGGAATACCAATTGGACAACTAATTATAGATACTTTTCAATAGAACAAATAAAAGTTTCTTTATGATGGGCCTGCATAGTTTCGACAGGGCAACAAGTAACAGAGTGGACAGCACGGTAGGCGATGACCGTTAATCAAGCAAAAAAAGTAAACGCAAACGACTCACAGTTCGCATTAGCAGCCTAAACACTGCTTAGGGTAGGAAATACCTCGTAACAGAAACCACCAAAAAGGTTGCTCAGGCAACCTTTTTTCTTTATACTAATACATCTTAACAATTTAAAGGAAAGTGATATGTGGGCCTTGATCATTGCACTGGTAATGGACGCACAGCCAAACGAGTTGAAATTTACTCAATTGGCTGAGGTCAAAACATATCAAGAATGTCGAGACCTTTCTAAACTATTAAAAGATCGCGGACTGAATGCTCACTTGTTCTGTGTACAACAACAGTAAGGAAATATTATGGATAGATTTGATCTTGAACAGCAGATTATGCAGTGTTGGAATGTAGTTGAAGATATTACATTATTGTCCAAAACTGAAGGTGTGGAAAAAGAAGACTATCAAGCATTGGCAAGAATTTATGAAATTAAATTTAATGTGATGTTTGATACTTTTTCAAAATTGATACAAGACGGTACCATTACATAATCAGTAATACTACTGAGGCAAAAATAATGATTATCGCTAGCAGTAATCATGTATAATAAAGTTAAATAGTTTTGTAAAAGGAGAACAGTATGTGGACAAAACCAACAGCAACTGATATGCGTTTCGGATTTGAAATCACTATGTATATTGCTAATCGCTAATACATATTGAGGATTCAAAACCCGCTTCGGCGGGTTTCTCACGAACAGTAAATACACATATGAAATTTATATACATACACGGTGCCAATGCCACAGGAGATAGTTTTAACTATATTAGAGAACATCTCAATCACACAGATGAACTAGTTATTGAATACGACAGCAAGGATGGCTTTGATCATAATCTGTCCACAATGAAAGATCTACTTGAAACACAGCAAGATATATTTTTTATCTGTCATAGTTTGGGAGGTATCTACGCCCTACATCTTGCAGATGCGTTTCCAAACAATGTCCTCGGAGCGGTCACAATCAGCACACCCTACGGTGGTGCAGAAAGTGCAGACTATGCCAAATACTTTTTACCATTTAGCCGTCTATTAAGAGACATTGGACCCCACAGTAAACCCATGCGTGTTGCTGACCGTATCAAAGTACAGCATCCTTGGACAAACATTGTTACCACTAGAGGAGCCAGTCCCTGGATCCTGCAGCCAAATGATGGCATTGTAACTATATCCAGTATGCGTCACAGATCGGATATGGAGTTCATCGAATTGAACACCAATCATTACGAAGTAGTCATGCATCACACCACTGTGGAAATTTTAAAAGATAGAATTGGTAAAATCAGCAATTGACAAAACCTTTTAACTACTGTACAATAGTTCAAAAGGAGGTTCGTAATGAACGCTGAAAACACACTTACACAATTGAAACTATGGTGCCTTGCTCAAAGCAAGGATGAGCAAATTTGGACCAACAAAGGTACTACCTATCATTGGAATCGTGGCAAGGATACAGCCACAGGACTGGTCAACGGTGTTGTACGCAAACTTGCAGGCATTGACGCATCTGGTCGCCAAATCTGGGTAGTAGCAGGATCATTTAAGATCGCTGGCACAGGAGAAGTCTTGCGTTTCACCGGAATCCCTAGTAAAATTCAAAAGTCTTTTGAAGTACGGCAGACCACAGCATCTGCCGATGTTGTTAACACACCTGTATTAGAAACAGTATGAGTATGCACCTTGAAGGGCCTTGGTTGTCCTACAACGGCAAAAAACGAGGCAAAGTAAAGTTTCGAAATGCCGACGAGGCTCGTAAGGCACGTGAGCTCGAAGCCTCTTGGAAAGAGCTATTAAAACAACAAGGCATCGAAGCTGAAGAAAAGCGTCGAACCAAAGCACTCAAGGCACCCACACTATCATATTCATTGTCAGCACCTCCTGGCCGTGAAACCCAACATATTCCCAGTAGAGATACAGGAGGGGGTGTTGCTACTCTAGCACCTGCCAAAGTCTATACAGGTACCAAAGTAAAAGGCATTGCTACTATGCACAAGTCAAATGCAGTTCCAGTTTTTAGTGACGAGGAAGCAGTTGACATAAGTAGAATGCGTCGATAAATAATTCTTATGCCAGTAACATTCAGTGAACGACTTATAGCATACCTAGTGCTACTCAGTGGCCTAGCAATATCTGCTGTGGCAGAGTATTACTCTATCATGGGATTGATTGCTATCTATCCAGCCGCAGTTATTCCCATCGTTATTATGGGCGTGGTACTAGGCTTTGGAAAAATTAGTGCAACCATTTGGCTTAAACAGAATTGGCAATTTGCACCCTGGTGGTTAAAAACTTATATCCTACCTGCTATCATTGCTCTAATGGTGATTACAAGTTTAGGTGTATTTGGTTTTCTAAGTAAAGCACATAGTGACCAAAGTTTAGTATCAGGGGATGTACAGGCTAAGATTGCTGTATTTGATACACGGATTCAAACTGCAAAGGACAATGTTGATGCAAACAGGAAGGCGCTTAAACAGATGGATGAGGCTGTGGACCAAGTTATGGGTCGAAGCAGTGATGAAAAAGGTGCCGATAAAGCTGTTAAAATCCGCAGAGCACAGCAAAAAGAACGTGTCCGACTTCAATCTGAGATTGCGGCCGAACAGAAAACTATTGCCGCCCTTAACGAAGAGAGAGCGCCAGTTGCCGCCGAGGTACGCAAGGTTGAAGCAGAAGTAGGACCAATCAAATACATTGCACACTTGCTCTATGGTGAGAACCCGGATGCCAACATTCTAGAAAAGGCCGTTATTTGGGTAACTGTACTGATTGTTATTGTGTTAGATCCATTGGCAGTTATTTTATTGCTGGCCAGTCAATATAGTTTCCAATCATTCCGAGAAAGAGACAGTAAATCGCCAGGCGGTGTCATTATGGATTCTAATGGAACTATTATTGGTATCCAGGTACCAAAAGTGGAAACCCCAGCTCCAGCCGTTGCCGATGTAGTAGAAAAGCCCACCGAAGAACTGTCTCCTGAAGCCCAAGAAGTCCTCGAAGAAATGGACTTGCTGGCGGAGGTAGTGGCAGAAAATACCAGTACCTCTATTGTTACTAACGTTGAAGATTCAGTTCCGCCTCCCTCAGAAGCATTAGAGCATTGGAATCAAATGATTGCCGAGGCTGAAAAAGCAGTTGCCACAGAAGAACCAAAGACAGCAACAATTGACATGGAATTGATTGATGCTCTTGAGTCAGCAGTGACTAGGCTACAAGATGAAAATGTAGCTCTTGAGGAAGAAGTTGCAGAACTTAGAAAAGCAAATCTTACAGCCAAGATTGAAAAATACGGCTATACCAGCGAAGGTGGCATAGTTAGAATAGCAGGCGAACAAATGCCAGAAGAAGAATTTAAAAATATTCTTAAAGGTGCTTTGTATGTTCAAAATGAAGAACAGGATCAAAGCGGGCTATGGAAAAAAATTACAGAAGAACAGTATATAGAACAGGCACGTAAGAAAAATGATAACACTGATAACGCCACCTGATATTTTTGAAAATGAAAATACCAGTATACTATTAATGAATATATCCGATCAGGAACAAGAGGAATCTAGTCACTGGTTAGGAACACACACTGTAGACAAACCAATAAATTTATATTACTATCAAGGTGAACCCAACATGGGATGGCTTTTTCATGCCATTAGTATTTCCAAAGGAGTTTACCTTAACTGTAATAATGACTCGGACATAACAAAATGGATAACTAGTTATGTTGTGGGCAAACACAATGTTTGGTATAAGTCGGATGATGTAAATCTCAACAATCTATTGAGCTATATCAACCAAAAGCAAGTAAAAAATATAACAGAATTTTTAGAGGTGCATTTTGGCAAACAATGATCCTAGCTGTAGTTTCTGCGGTAAGAGCAAAGAAAACGTAGAAAAATTAATCGTAGGCGGAGATAACATTGCAATCTGCAATGAATGTGTAGACCTTTGTGAAGACATTCTTAAAGAAGATAAAATTAAAAAGTTTCCCGGTGAGGAATCACAGTTACTTAATCCAGTACGGGTTAAAGAATATCTTGACGAATACGTTATAGGTCAAGAAGAAGCAAAGAAAACTTTAAGTGTGGCAGTATGCCAACACTTTAAGCGTATTGCTAAAAACGATCAAAACATCGAAATTGACAAGACCAATGTACTAGTAATGGGTCCAACTGGTTGCGGCAAAACATTTCTAGTACGTAAACTAGCAGAATATCTAGATATTCCATTTGCTGTCTGCGATGCTACAGGATTAACTGAAGCAGGATATGTTGGCGACGATGTCGAAAGTGTTCTAATACGATTAGTTGCCAATGCCCAAGGCGATATTAAAAAAGCAGAGCACGGTATTGTTTACATTGACGAAATTGATAAGATTAGTCGCAAGGGTGAAAGTACTTCAATTACACGCGATGTCAGCGGTGAAGGTGTACAACAGGGCCTGCTCAAAATGATCGAGGGTAGCGTGGTTAGATTGCCCGCGGGGGAAAAGCGTAAACACCCACGCGGTGAAATGAATGAAATTGACACACGTAATATTCTGTTCATTTGTGGTGGTGCATTTGTAGGCTTGGACAAAATTGTATCACGCAGGATCAGCACAGGTGGCGTGGGCTTTGGTAGCAAACTAAAAGCCAAAGAAGAAAAACGTAATCTATACAAAGAAGTCACAACCAAAGATCTTATCAGTTACGGACTTATTCCGGAATTTGTTGGACGCTTTGGTACTACTGCCAGTGTAGAAGAATTAGACACAGAACAGCTAATTCGTATTCTAAAAGAACCTAAAAATAGCCTTGTACGTCAATATCAGTACATTTTTGAGTTAGATGGCGTGACTATTACCTTTGATGAAGATGCACTGGCCGCAGTAGCAGAACAAGCTAAAAAGATGGAAACCAATGCTCGCGGACTTAAAAACATACTAGAAAAAATACTGCTACAATATCAATTTGAAGCCATGGATTTAGTAGAACGTGGTTTAACCAAAATTGTGATAAGTAAAGATACGGTGGAAGGAAAACCCGCTGTATTGATATTTGATAACAAGAATGAAAAAACAAAATAATCAGGGCAGAGGAATATACGTAGAAGTTAAAGATGGCAATGTTACTGTAGCACTACGTAAATTCAAGAAAAAAGTAGACGAATCTGGACTATTAATCGAAATTGTGAAAAGACAACACTTTGAAAAACCCACTACTGAGCGTAAACGCAAAGCTGGAGCCGCAAGGGCTCGTTGGCTTAAAAAATTATCTGAACAGCAGTTACCCAAAAAACTTTTTTAAACGGTTGACTGATTTTACCTTTTGTGTTACAATAATTCTATTGTTAAACAAAACCGAAAGGTAAATCATGCAATTACTTGCAACCCCAGCTCAAACTTACGCCGATCAAATTAATCAGCAATTTTATAAGAGTAAGAGTCAGTATGTAGGTTTAGAAGAAAGATTAACAGAAACAATTGGCAATAGTAAACTTCGAAAAACTATTGTAAACTCGTCAGTTGAGGAGTTCCTGTCTCGAAATCCCCAATTTTCTAAATGGGAGGATTTTAAATTTTGTAGATGTGAGAAAACTACTCTTGACAAGATTGTAATTGACATTACCCTTCAGCGTATGTTAAACCTCTTACATTCTTGTAACATTATGGATAAATTCCAGCAGATCCGTGTAATGCCAATATCAGTTTACGAAGACCCGCTAGCACCTGGGAAATATGTGTGTTGGGATGGTCAGCACACTGCAATTATGCTTTTTTTAATTGCCGCATATTCGTTGAAACTTGACATTGCCAAATGCGAAGTGCCTATTGTGGTATACGAAAGTAGCCAAAAATCAGAAATGCGTGAAAACTTCATGGAACTTAACGGTGGTGCTAAACTCCCGTTAGATTTGATTGATTATTTTCATCAGATGGTGTTTGCCGTACGTACAGACAACAGTACAAATCCAGTATGGGAACTTGTTGAAAAGAAACAACAAGCACTTGAACAGGCAGGAATATTTGCTACCCATACTAAGTTTGGAGACACAGAAAAACCAGGAGCATTAAGTCGCTTGGACGAACTCATGGATACTAAAAATTATGATTTAACAATTACTCAAAATTTCTGTAATTATTTTGCAGAAGTTTGTAGTAGTAATCGACCAGTTCAACCTAAAGAAGTTTGGATGTTGTACGAATATTTTAGATTGTGTCAAAAAGAAGGTATTAATGTAGATTCTAACTATATTAAAAAATTAGTCAAGAGTCTACAGTTTACTAACGGTGATTTTAACGCAATACTTTTAGCAAATAAAGCTAAAACTAGTTACCAAAAATGGTGGATTGATAACAATGTTAGTATTGACGGAAGCCTACGAGGTATTTCCTACCCAGAATATCGATTGGGTATGACATTTTTCATCAAACAGGTTGCAAAAAACTTTACAGGAATTGTTCCTGTTGGGAATCCTCTTTGGGATGTTCCTGCTGAGGACTTATTCTAATGTTCCGCAACTTGCTGGAAGATAAAAAGAAGTCAATATCAGTAATCAAAAGACAAGTAGATAATCATCTTATTTGTTGTCTTGATGGGTGCGATCGGCCGTTGACTATATACGAAGGACCTGGATCAGATTCTTTGTGCCGTCAGCATCAACGCAATCAACGTGAATACAACGGAACAGGAAGATTAGATAGGCCGCACACATTCCATAGAAAATGGATTTGTGATCACTGCGGAAAAGATGTTGCTGAAGAAGTTCGAAAAAAATATCCAGAAATAGAGACATCGGACCCGTCAGTATTCAACAGACTTTGTCGAAATCGTATCATCGGTGACCATATTATACGCAAGGCAGACGGTGGCGATGATTCGGAAGAAAATTTACAATCTCTGTGTTTAGATTGTAATTCTGACAAAACTATTTTAAACGAAGACTTTAGAAAAGGTAGTAGACAACAACTCTAATTGTTGTTATAATATATACATGGCAAAACATCTAATGATTGACATGGAGACTATGGCAGTCTCTCCAAACGCTGTAGTACTGAGCCTCGGAGCAGTACACTTTAATCCCTATGCTTCGGGCTATGGAGATAAAATCTATTTTAAAATCGATCTCGATGACCAAGACAAGCTAGGCCGTGAAATTGATCCAAATACGCTCACTTGGTGGGGGCAGCAGAACCCTGAAATCATGGAAGAGGCTTTTAGTGAAGAAGGTCGTATTCCACTTGTTGATGCTATGGACCAGTTTCATAAATTTGCCTGGGGATGTGATGCGTTCTGGAGTCACGGTGCTACCTTTGACCTAGTTATTATTGAAAACGTTTATAGGCAGTTAAATAAACCGCTGCCTTGGAATTACTGGCAGTTACGTGATACACGTACATTGTTTGACCTAGGATATGATCCAGATATGCCTCAAGGAGGAAAGCATGATGCTCTACAGGATGCTATCCGTCAAGCAGTAGGTGTACAAAACATCTATACAAAACTTAAAATTCGTCCACGATGAAAAAACAATCACACTTTAGATACTGGTGTCAAAATAAATGGAATGAACATTTAGAAGAACTCAATCAATGGGGCCTGCCTCGGCCAGCCTACGACAGTACCAATTACTTTAACAAGTACAAGTTCTGGTTGAAACGTGAATACAAACATGAAACTACAAGAAATATTCACGGATGACTGCATCCAGAATATCCTCGGGCACATTCGTGCCTGTTGGACTTATTCTAGCCCTACAAGCAAAACCCTAGAAGAAGCCATTTACCGGGGCATTAAACCATTCTATCCAGATGTTAAAGATCTTGGAGGTCCTACTACCATTGTAGACATTGCCAAAGGCACACAGGCACTAGACATCAAAGGCGGACAACAACTAGGGCATCTGCAGAAACTAGGTAAAGCACAGAATTTAGACACTAATATTTTTGTAGAACAGATTGTGCCCGGTGCCGGCAAAATCAAAGTACGTATTCCTAAGTCAGTGGACACTATTATTCGACGTCCAGGTATAAATCTAAAATCATTTACTGTTAAACCCAAAACTGCTGTGACTCAGTGTATAGAAGAATACAAAACTTTTGCAGAAACCACAACCAAAGATGCAGGCTGTGAATCTTTGTCTACGATATTTGTTTTATACGGAATGGATGAAAAGAAAGGTTATAAAAGTATTTTTTTGACCTTAGAAGAATTCTTTATTCCGGAAATCACTGAATGTAAAATTACTCTAAAAGAAGACCAATCACCGCAGGCCTATCTAGGCATAGATGCCAACGGTGATGTAATTTACAAGCTAGTGCCCTTTAATCAAAGCAGTACTAACTCTTATAAAAAGTTTGATACTTCTCGCGGTGTTCTTTACACCTGGCCAGTTGAAGAACCAGACCCTATCATTTATACAAAAGATATGAATGAAAAGATTGGATCAATAAAAATTATCTAAACCAACCTAGTTTTTCACCAGCGGCCTTTCTACGGTCGCTTTCTTCTTTTGTGCTAGGATAACGGCTGGCCCATACCAATATTAGAGCAAAGAACACGCCCATTCCCAATACTGCCTTCCAGTTCTGTGTAGCAAACCACATGATAACCAAGCTGGCATCCATGCTTAGGAACATGATCCATTTTACCTTGTTAGGATACACTCTGCCGTCACTCCAGTTATTAATGAACGGTCCAAACAGTTTGTGATTTAACATATAATCGTGAAACTTTTTACTACTACGAGCAAAACAGTAGGCAGCAATTAAACTGGGTGTTGACCAAGGAATACCTGGCACAATAACACCAATATAGGCAATGCCTAAAAATAATATACCTGCCGTAAACCAAAGATACTTTTTAATTTTGTTAATCATAATATTTCCTTAAGACTACGAGTGAGATAGTCAATGTCCGCTTCCGTGTGATTGGGGGTGGGTGTTGCACGAAGTCTTTCAGCCCCCCATGGTACTGTAGGATAATTGATTGGCTGTAGATAAATTGCTTTTTCTTCTAGCAGCCAATCAGATATGTGTTTACATTTTTTAGCATCACGTATCATAATAGGAACAATGTGTGTGTTGCCTTCCATTACGTCAATACCGTTGGATAACAAATGTTCCTTTGTCTGTGTTGCTACTTGAAATATTTTAGTACGTAGTTCAGGATGATCAGAAACATACTTAACAGATGCAAGAGCCCCAGCACACAGCACAGGACTCATACTAGTTGAAAAAATAAAACTTTGAGCAAAACTTCTAATCATATCAATTAAGTCTCTACCTGCGGCAACATAACCTCCCTGTACCCCGTAGGCTTTAGCCAGCGTACCTTGTATAACGTCAACACCGTCTACGCATCTCTGTTCTTCTGCAATACCTGCACCTCTAGCACCGTATAGTCCCACAGCATGAACTTCATCAACATAGACCATAGCACCGTATAACCTAGCTATATCACAGACATCGCTGATTAGACCCTTATCGCCGTCCATACTGTACACGCCTTCTAATGCAATAATTGGCTGTGAGTTTTCTGGTAAATTTTGTAGGATTTCTTTCAAATGTTCAAGGTCGTTATGCCGCCAAACAGTAATTGGTGCACCGCTGCTTTTCATACCTACAATCATTGAGTTGTGATTGAACGCATCCGAAATATAATGCACATTTGGAATCATTTTGCCCATTACACCAAGAGCACCTTGATTAGCTACATATCCGCTGGTAAAGGTCAGTGCCGAAGTTTTGTCATGCAGTTTGGCTAGTTCGTATTCTAGTGCCACATGATAATGAGTAGTTCCGGAAATATTTCTAGTTCCGCCACTGCCTGCTCCGGCGGTATCTAATGCAGTACGCATAGCATCTAGAACAACTTTATGCTGTCCCATGCCCAAATAGTCATTACTACACCAATTGGTAATGTGTTTGATATTGTATTTGCCGTAGTAAACAGCCCTTGGAAACTCGCCACACTCACGTAGAATGTCTGTGAAAACTCGATAGTTTCCATCAGATTTGAGTTTCTCCAAACTTTGTGCTATGGCATCTTGTGTTTTTGGTTTTATCATAATAGTTGTATTTAACCATAAGAATATTGACAGAAACCAAAGATGATGTTAAACTATTACAAAGGAGTTAACTTATGATCACACTTAAAGAATGGATGGAAGTCTGCAACTATAAGATCACCGAAGGTGGTGATTATGGTTGGGGCTGTTATGGACCAAATGTACACACACTGGACAGTTGGAACCAAGATCAAGACGGATACAGTTTTTGGATCGCGTTCGATACCAAAGATGAGACAGTTTATGAAGTTCAAGTACATGATTACAAACGTAGTCGTGCCTATCGACTGATCAATCCGGACTTTGTTAAGAAACATCGTAAAGAAAGCAAACAACGCGGTGTTGATAAAGACATGGCCTGGGATGATGTTAACTATGTTGATCTAGAAACAAACGATGACTGGATCCAGAAAGGATTGGCCATTCGTAACGGTGTTGACTATGATGACCGTGTAAGTGTTCCCGTAGAGTTTACAGATGAAGAATTGCTAACTTACATGAAAATAGCACATGATCGAGATATGACATTTAATCAGTTTGTTGAAGAAGCTCTACGTGAAATGCTTAAAGAGTTTGAGCGTGACCCCGATGCCCTAAAAGCCCGAGCCAAGCAATGGAAAACTGATCATGAGCACTGAAGAAGATAAATTCAAACACAGCAAGCGTCTACTCAAGGACGATAATGCTGTTAAAAAACAAACTAAGATTGCAAAATCTGCAGGTATTCCAGTTGATGAACCTCACAAGTTTGCTAAACATCACGCATTAGATTGCGGTAATCCTGAATGTTTCTTATGTGGTAATCCACGTAAAACACACAAAGATAAACTAACACAGCAAGAGAAACGCCTGTTCCAAGATACAGAACAAGTCCGAGACAAACGTAGTAATGGATTACCGCCCGATGATCAAGCTAAACTTTAATCTATACAATTTGTGGATTAACTAACTTCTATTTTGGAACTGTCATGATTAATTTAAAATTTGCAATTGAGTATCCTTTGACCAGGGTGTCATTTAACCACATTTTCAATCGTGTTTGGAGTACGCCATTCAAACACAAACATTTTGAAATCGAAGTATTGCAGGATTGTGAGTATCTATTGCATTTTAATTTTGATTGGACAACTAGATGCGACCATGCAGGCGTTAGATTAGAATTAGGAGTGTTTGGATATGAGCTAATGTTTCACTTATATGATAGTAGACATTGGAATTATCATGTAAACACCTGGGAGACACACAATGAACACTGATATGAAATGGTATGCGATTGTTATGATTGTTATTATTGGCACACCAATGGTAGGACTTGCTCTTAAAGAGTACCAAGACAGCCAATGCCGCATTGAAGCCATTCGGGCGGGCATGGACTCAGACAAGATCGCACAGGTTTGTAAATGACCAAACGAATCTTTTACGAAAAAGTTGGGCGTAGGTATAGGCCCGTGTATGAGTACGACCAAGCAATTATGGATAGTTTTCCTAAAGGTACTCATATTGTAATGTGCTATCCTGGCGGGCAAAGCAGACGATATAATATTGATCCTGCGTATGCACCAATGATAGCGGCTGGGCGTATAGCAGAGGACGTGATTAGTGCGGCAATTATGAGGGCCACTAACATGCGTCCTGCTAATAAAGAAACAAAGTTAACAGAAGAACAACTGCGGTGTTGGCAGGCACTAAGCAAAGCGTTCGGTAAAGAGAACCATGCTCTACAATGGCCCAGTGCTAGAGAAGCCGCTGAAGATGCAGTTAAAGCCATGCAAGAGGAAGCAGAAAAACTGTTAAATAATCCAAGCGTCAAAAAAGCCTACGATCATTTCATGCTTGTCTGCTCTTTGACCAAAGAACATGAGCATAAATGATACGTTTTTTATTGATATTGTTATTCTGCGGACAGGTGTTGGCCAAGTCACCAGCACCCAAAACACCTCCTCAAGGTGTATTACTCTATAACGAAACTACTAATCAGATATTAATCGAAACTAATCCTGAATATGTAAGACCTATTGCCAGCGTTACAAAATTAATGACCGCTATGGTAGCATTAGATTATGATAAGAATTTAACTCGTTCTCTCAAATTAGTTAAACGTACCAAAGGTATTATTCCCTACAACACTTATTCTCGTGGAGAGATCATTCACGCTATGTTGATACGCAGTGATAACAATGCTGCTGAAACACTGGCAGCAGATTACCCTGGAGGAAGAGCTGCATTTTTGACAGCAATGAATCGCAAGGCCAGTCAGTTAAAAATGTACAACACTAACTTCGACGATCCTAGCGGATTGGATCCGCATAATGTTTCTACAATACACAATTTAAAATTGATGTTACAGGCCAGTGCCCAGTACCCGTTGATTAGAGAAATCAGTGTAAAGAAACAGGTGATGTTCGAAAAGAGATACAAGAAGAAAATTAGAAAAATTGTAATACCAAATACCAATAGTCAACTGTTGTTGGAATTTGATAACATTGTTGTAACCAAAACAGGTTTGACTAATCCAGCAGGTTGGTGCTTGGGATTGGTAGTAGAACAACATCAGCAGAGATATATTGTGGTTATTTTAGGTGCAAGAAATAAGCTCGAAAGACTTAAAATTGCCAAAGAAATAATGTATAATCATTTATCTGATACTGATTTAAAATGATAATGTACAAAGACTTTGCTGCCGCAGGTAAATTCTGGTTAGAATATAGCGATCTAAAACAAGACGGTTGGATTGAATTACGTATGCCTACACCCACTGTTGAAACAGAGATTATTGAAGATTGGCTATCAAGAGCAGGAATAACCCAAGTACTGGGAACTGGTCAATACTGGGTTTTTAAAAATCCTGTAGATGCAACAATGTTTAGATTAACATGGCTGTAAGTAATCTAGAAAAACAAATTTTAGATGATATAGTCAAAGGTCTGCAGAAAGCAATTGACAATGATATTATGAATGATATTATGAGAACACTGTTTGGAGAAACATACGAATTGAACATCAGTACAGGTACAGTATCTGGGACGCAGTATCAGACTGCTATGCCTAGTTGGACGCCGTCAAGACACGGTTGGCATAATCCAGAATGGAATGAAATGATAGAGTGGTGTGTAAAGATGTTTGGACCAACTGCCAAGGACGGAGTCTGGACTCCCGATGAACGTTGGTACGCTAACAATGCTAAATTTTGGTTCCGCGATGAAGCGGATTTGTTAATGTTTGTTTTGAGGTGGTCATGAGATACAAAGTAACTCTAGTACATACACAGGGTTGGGAACCAAGAGATTGGGCTAGAGAACATTGCCTAAGTTATCTTTCTTGCACCCTACACGGAATTTTTGGTGACGGAGCCAAACTCTTTATGGACTATCATTTCAATGAAGAGAAAGATTTAACAATGTTTTTATTAAGGTGGTCATAATGGCAACAGCTCCCAGTATCAGTAGTATTGTTGGTGGATTAAACATAGGTTCAGATCACGAACTGCGTCCTATGAAAACTGGTAAGGCCAAAGGTCTGGGTATGGAATATACCTGGGTTGAAATTGCTCGAACAGAATCTACTCCTTTGGATATTAATGAACAAGCTCAGACATGGTGCCGAGAACGATTTGGCCGTGCCGGTGTTCGCTGGTTTGAAAAGAAAGATAAGTTTTATTTTAAAAACGAAAAAGACTTGACTATGTTTTTGCTGATGTGGTCATGAGAGATCTAACAGATATATGGTTTGTTGCTAGTGTACCTGCACCTATTGAAGACCGTGTAAGCAAACATGTTTACCAAGGATGGTCGCCCTGTATGTGGTGGTGTGCCGAACATTTCGAATCACAGAATTGGCGTTTTGTTGGAGAAGGGGTATTTGAGTTTAGAAGATCCGAAGATCATTTGATGTTCATATTAAGGTGGGCATAATGGAACTCGAACACGAATACCACGGAATTGAAGTAACTAGATTTAACCAAAAATTAATCGATCATTTGGAAAACAAGTACGGCCCTCCGGGCGACCGTTGGTTTTGCCGAGTAGGAACCTGGACTTCAACTATATACTTTAAAGATCCTAAAGATCACCTAATGACCCTGCTGGAATTAGCGTAACATAATAGTAATATGAAAATCAATAAATACTGCTATAATGAAACCAACAATAGCATTGTTTATTCAAGATCCTAAATGTTCGATCCAGTGTGGGAATGGAATGATGCAAGCCCTTGGGCAACACTATAATTTCAAAATCTTTTCTAAAAACGAAGTTGAACGGGTGTTTTTTGATGATGTGGATATAGTGGCATTTCCGGGCGGAATAGGCGATAGCGATAGTTGGCACAAGATATTAAAACCTAATAAAAAGAGAGTAGTAGAGTTCTTGCAAAATGGTGGCCGATACTTAGGAATCTGTATGGGCGCTTATTGGGCAGGATCGAACTACTTTAATATTCTAAAAGATGTAGATGCTGTACAATACCTAAAACGTCCCGGCACAGACACCCGCAGACCACACGCTAAAAGCATAGCCATAAACTGGCAAGGTAATCCTATGAATATGTTTTGGTATGACGGCTGTGCTTTAGTAGGCAATAACACTAAATTTGAAACTGTGGCAACTTATGCCAATGGTGATGCTATGGCGATATTCCAAAATCGAATTGGCATAATAGGATGCCACCCTGAAAGCGAAAAGTTTTGGTATGATAGTTATTCATGGTTACACGGCAAGTATCACAATGGACGCCATCACCAGTTGTTGATTGATTTTACCAATCAACTAATGGATCGTTGACATAAACAGCGTTTTCCTGTATAATTAGTTATTGAAACATTTGTTGGAGTTTTTAAATGGGTACTCAAACTGATTACTTTAATGAAAAAGGCTACAAACCTACTTACTTCATAGGAGATCGCGTATTCGGACGTTGGAATAATATTCCGTTTATTGGCAGTGTTGGTAACGACACAATAATCAGCGAAATTGAAGGTCCTCGTATTTCAGTTATGCCCGATCTACCAATTAGATATGAAGGTAAAACACACAATATTATCATTGTAAAACACAAACAGATTAACAAACTAAAGGAATTTTAAATGAGTATGGAATCCGCAGCCGTTTTTATGTCAGCCAGTATTCTTATAACTATCGGAGTTGTAGTTATAGTAATGGGTATAATCATTATTAACAATCTATTTGATAGATATTGGAAACCTGTTAAAATGTTCAAATATGAATATAAGCCTGTGTACTACCGGCAAGATGAGCCAGTTGCTGAAGTTGATAAAACTGTTGAACCCAAGATGGAAGAGCCTACTCCTAAGAAATGAAATGGAGTGATATTCTAATTGTTGGGGATAGTTTTTGCAGTGCTAGATCAGAGCCTTGGCATTGGCCTCAAATTTTTACTTCTAACCTAACAGATATGGAATTCAATGGAACTGCTCGAGGAAAAGGATTTAACGGAGCAAGTTGGTGGAGTTCACGAAAACTTATACTTCAAGAACTGAAACGTTCAACCCCTAAGATTGCAGTATTTTTTCACACTGAGCCATTAAGGATACCCCATGATCGAGATTGGGGAATTAATTATCGCAGTGTAGAATTAAAAACTGTGCATCAAACTGATGTAACAGACATTCCCATGTCTGAAGATTTTGCCCAAGCTGGGCGTCTGTATTACGAACAGTTAATATCTTTAGAATTTCATGAATGGGCAGTGCATCAATGGTTTTTAGAACTTGATAGTTTGATCAGTCCTATAGAAAAAGTCATTCACGCATATTGTTTTAATGGAAAGTATACCAACTACACTTTTCAGCAGGGAGTTACACTAGCACATCCTATGATAAACTACCAACAAAAAACTCCAATGTTTAAAAAGAATAACGATGTTGAAGCCAATCATTTTACTCCGCTGATTAATAAAAATTTTGCATTGGCACTAATAGAGATTATTAAGAATTATCCGGGTAATGGTGTAAGAATCAATAATGCTGTAATTTAAATGTATTTTAAAAAATTAGATTTATTGATCCCTAAAATTGATTACGAAAGATTAAAAGGACGTCCATACGAAGGTTACGGAGAAACTTTTAGACAATTTTTGATAAAGGATCCTTTTTATCTACATTCGTTAATTAAAAATAAAATTAAATTTAAAATAAGACCCGATCATATTTTTTGTATTGAGATAAGCGAATACGGCGCCGAGCCACATAAAGATCCGTGTTTGACTGTTCTTAATTTTTATGTGGATACTGCGGATTATACTACTATTTTTTGGAAACCTAGAACAGATATTGAAGAGACAATAATTCCTGGAATGAATGATGATGATCACATAATTAGAGCGTACCAATTAAACGAGCTTGACCCAGTTGAAACGTTCAAGGCTAAAGATGGCGATGCTTATCTGTTAAATGTTAACGAAATTCATTCAGCCTCTGATCCTATTAGTAATAACAATACAAGAAAAATTATAAGATGGATGTGGGATACTGTTGATTTTGAAACTGTGTTAAATAGTATCAAAATTCTTGACAACTCTTAAAATATCTTGTATAAATAAACATGTAGGACGCCGTTAGGGTTTTACAAAGGGCATATTGCCCAAAAACGTTCTTGCTTAATAAAGGAGAAAACTATGAACGCTATAACTCGCTTTGACACTCAGTCTCTAAACAGAGCACTTATTGGTTTTGATCAGCTATTCAACAATGTTGAAAGACGCTTTGCAAACCAAGTCCAAAACAACTATCCCCCATACAATGTACTAAAACACGATGAAAATCATTTTGAGATTGAAATTGCTGTGGCAGGCTTTGAAAAAGAGGATATCACAATCGAAGTTGATCAAGATCAATTGATCATCAAAGGGCAACGATTAAAGGATGAAGATGCTGACAAGTATCTACACCGTGGACTAGCTGCCCGTGATTTCGAGCGTAGTTGGACACTAGCTGAGTACATGGAAGTGGGCGATGCAGAGTTGACAAACGGTATTTTAAGTGTTAAACTAACACGTATAGTACCTGAAGCACTCAAGCCTCGTTTGATTGCCATTAAGTAAAACATAGGGGCTACGGCCCCTATCAAAAGGTTAAATACCAGAAAGAGACGATCAATGGCAGAAACTAAAGTTAAAGACGACGTAGAAATTGACGAAGAGCTGATGATGCCCAGTCGATATAAAGTTGTGTTGGTCAACGACAATACTACTCCTGTAGATTTTGTTATTGCATTACTGATGCACGTTTTCAAACACACTGAAGAACGAGCTAAAGAAATTACCCTAGAAGTTCACAATGAAGGAGCCGGAGTTGCCGGTATATTCCCTTATGAAATTGCTGAACAAAAAGGTGTGGAAAGTACACTGTTAGCACGACAAAACGGATGGCCGCTGGTCATCAGAGTAGAGGAAGAATGAGCTTAAAAGATCTTACTTGGGACAAACATCAAGCCGCAGAAGCCACAGATTTTATGAAGTCTGTATTCAAAAAGAAAATGCCCATTAGTGTATGGGCAGACTACACATACAATAAAATGCTATGGTACGGTGCAATTGAAACCAAAGCCAGTGCAGAAGGTTACTTAGACGACCTACCAGGCATTCAACGTGCCTACTTTCTTTATCAAGACTCTAAAGAATTGTTAAACGGTGAGTTCCCTCGATTCCGACAAACAGCAATTGATTATCACAGATATATTTTAGATCTTCCTCCAGGCCAAGTACTGGCACATTTATATGTGTGGCACATGGGTGACTTGTTTGGCGGACAGATGATCAAGAAAATCCTTCCACCACCGCACCGTAATTTAGATTTTAAAGATGTTGATTCATTAAAGGCCGCAATGCGTCCTAAACTTGATGACAGTCTAGGCGAAGAAGCCAACATTGCCTTTGACTGGGCAATCAAAATAATGGATTCATACAAAGATGAGCTTGGTCTGGAACACACTGATTGACATTCAACAGGAGTTTGAACGTCAGTTTAATCAAACAGGTCTTGAAATACAAGAGCCCGGCTTAGAAAGATTTAATTGGTATAACAAAGTCTGGACTAGTGATAGATACCGTCGTGCTCATATTGATGTAGTAGATGCACGTGAGACCAAGGGGCTTTGGATGATGCACTGTTGTGTGTTCCCCCACTTAAACAACCCTGCTCCTATATTTGGTTTTGATGTCGTAGCTGGCAAAAATAAAATTACTGGTTGTTTTCATGACTTTAGTCCTGCTGGCGATATTGAACATCCTTTGATCGAATGGTTTGCTGGAGAGGCAGTAAAGCTACAGTGGAACAAGATACGCAAATTGCCAGATTGGGCAGAACGTATCTTTACTGAAAGCATGATATCTGCGGGTAATGTCAGTGACCCGGCTGAATTAACACAGATTTCTTTACTAGCAAAAAACAATCTTGCACACTATCTAAACACAGTTTCGGATACCAACGGTCACAGCGTTGATGTTTCTCGTAATCAAAACTATTACTGTGACAACCAACAGAAAAATCCCCACACACCCAAGGTAATGACTGCCTTGGGATTAAACGAAGAAGATGTACGTGTGTTTATACAAGATTGCCTGTTTCCTAAAATAGGAATCAAGCATGAGTAATGTCTGGGACCAAATGAGAGACTGTGCAGCGACCATGCAGTCCATGATGGAAGCAGCAGGTCATAGACATCACGACGCCAGTTTAGATCAATACGATTGGGAAAATCATATCTACCACAGTGATCGGTATCGTAGAGGACATGTAGAAGTTGTTGACAAAACAGCCAGTCACGGCATTTATATTTTACATGCTACTATCTTTGCTCACACAGATGATGCTAGTCCTGTATGGGGGTTTGATGCTGTATGTGGGAAAAGCAAAATAACAGGCGCCTTTCACGATTTTAGTCTTGTAACGCCCAATCATTATATGTGGCAGTGGTTCCGTGATCAGGTCAAAGATATCACATGGAACAAACAGCGTGAACTGCCTGAATGGGCTCGTAATATATTCAGTCCTGCAATGGTGGCTGCAGGTAATATCAGCGAACAGCACGAGCTTGATAATATCACAGAATTAGGTATAAAAACACTGGAATATTATTTGTCCAACGTAGGGGATAGGATTGTTGGACAAAACTTCAAAGAACAGCAGAATTATTACTGTAAAAATCAAAAGTTAAACCCGCACGTATATCGCAGTATGATTGCTATGGGTGTAGAAGAAGCTGTAATTAAACAGTTTGTAGAAAAAGTCTTGTTCCCAGAACTAGCATAAATATCTCTATGAGAGCACGTGAATTTATTACTGAATCAAAATCATTACTACTTGAAAAATTAATGGGTGGTAATGACTGGTATGGTCCGAGATCTGACCAATATGTACTTCCTTTTCTTGATAACATTGGCGATGGTAAAGATCCTGGACAAGTTTATGCATTTAATATAGGATTTAGATCTGCAAATAAAGCCAAAGGAATCCCAAAATCACCGGGAGAAAACTTTCTAGGTACAATTGCTGACCCGGTTATATTAAAAAGAGATATCCGACGTGCAATAAAAACCGGCGATTGGAAAAACATTGTATTTTCGGTTAACGTTGTTAATAACGATACTTACGAACCAACAGGTGAGACTGTTGACAATTTAAGACTCACTAACATTTACAAAGATGAAAAGATCAAAGGTGAACTGAAACCTAACATGGGTAATGTGTCAGAAGCCTTGTTAGGCTGTGCAGTTGCCGCTAAATTTGTTAAAATCGGCGGTATAGTAACCGAAAAAGATCTAGTAGACATGGGTAGACAACTAGCTCAAAATAAAGGAGTTATTCGGGTACAGGCAGGTAAAGACACTCTTGAGTTCAAAGTTACTATTCCTTTTATGGATAGAAAAGCCTTTTATGCATGGTTAGGGGAAGATAGCAGAGGTAAGACTCTTCAAGACTATAATATACCTGCTGAGTCAGTAGGCCTAATTGAACGCAGAGCAAAAATTGCTGTTGAATATGCAAATACTTCTAAACGTGTTGCAGGTGCTGTTCAAGCAGCTCAGGATGATCCGGGCAATAATAAAGTAGACGTTATCAGTGACGGCGGAGAAAAAGAAAATCAAAGCACAACTAAGGTTGATTTGAAGATTTTGATTGATGGGCAACCTATGGCCAAACGATTATTAAGTGTTAAGGCAGGTAACGTTGCCCAATTTGGACAAGTTACCGGAGTTAACTTTGAACACGCACAAGAATTCTTTAATGGTGTAGGAGTGACCCTTCCAGAAAACTTAAGAAAGTATTTTTACGATATTCCTCCTAATTCTCGAAATGTTAGAGATAAAAAGGAATACAATTTCAATAATGGATTTGCACTAGTTTTCCAAAATGGTTTCAAACAACTCAAAGCTAGAGCAGCAAGTGATCAAGCAGGCCTAGTTGAAGATGTATATCAAGGATTATTGTATCATCTAACTAGAAAAGAAGAAGGTGTTGAAATGGTTATCTTAGATCCTGATGACAAGAAGGCCTTCCGTGAATTAAGTTTTGGTCCAGAATTTGAACAAGCACTACGACAGTTACAACTTGTGGTAACTGAGTCAAGCAGAGATAAAGGATATAATATTTCAATATATGGATTTCCTGTAGGTAGCATTGCTAAGAAATATATTCCAAGTAGAAAAGATGCCGATAGTAAGTTAGTTGATTTATCATCTCAATTTAAAGATGGTTCAATTAGAAATATGTTAGGTATGGGATCATTACTAAAAAATATTGCAGATATTGAAAACTATATTGAACAACAGGACGATCAGCAGCCACAACAACAAGCACCTGTTGCAACTAAAAAACCTGTGCAGCAACAACCAGTCCAGTCACCAGGATTAGTCAACAAGCAAAAGCCAATGGCAACCAGCAAGGTTCCAATGGCGCAGCCTAAATCTACAAAGCCAATTATTCCTGTTGCTCCGGGGATTACAAACCAGGAATAACTCAAATGAATAATAAATATCATTATGAGCTGGTTTAAAAGAAGTCCCCGAACCAAAGAACCTATTAAACATACTCCACCCCATCGTTCTAGTCCTGCTTCAGAAAAAATGTTAGATGAAGCAAAGAAAACAGGACCAGACAAAAAATCCTCCAAGAAAAAAGACAATCAGTAATATCACACGTTAACTTACTAACATTTTAAATTAAATAATTTTAGGTTAATGAGGAACGCATGAATACTGATGAAAACATTCAACAAAATATTATTGGGTATGGCTGCGGTTACAACTGTACTTGCCCCATTGGCTCCAAAAAACTTTAGCCTCAACATAAACTTAGAATCACCAGCCCCTCAACAGACAAAGGAACGTGGGTACACCAGTACAGACACTCAATGTGATTTAAGCTACACAACTGTTACAGACACAGGTATGCAGGTTTGTGAATACCATTGCCGTAATTCTAAAAAGCTAGCTGTGTTCAAAACGTTTCGATCTAATGCTGCAATTTGCCCTGCAACAACTACAGAAAAAATCAAGGAATATCAGTAATGAAACCCGTTGGATGGACCACATTACTATTGACCTTTTATGTGCTTACGTTTTTACCAGTTACTTTATACACCTTATACTATTACACAACCTTGTTTTTCCTTGGTAAATAACTGTTTAAGGAGCCATTATGCAGAAACTAATGATGGCGTTCCTATTCTGCCTAGCAGGCTCTATAGTACACGCCCAGGAGATTATTGATTTAACTAAACCAATGAAATGTTCAGATGCACAATCAGTGATGGACTATTTTGTTGGCATTCATAAAGAAACACCAGTCTGGGTTGGAAAATCAGTACATAACACTTATATCACATTGTTGATGAACAAAGAAACACGTTCATGGACCATGATAGAATATGATGTTAGACTAGCATGTGTATTGGGTGCCGGTGAAGAGAAGTCTGGCAGCAGTCCTGAAATTTAAATATGAAATTTTTAATAGAACTATATCAAAAGATAACTAGTGATTACAAACTCAAGAAGCGACTCAAAGAGTTGAGGAAACGTGATCCATTTATCTACAAATGAAAATATTAGGAATTAATGCTCTGAATCATGACGCCAGTGTAGCTGTGCTCGACGGTACAGTACTAATGCATGAACGTGCCAGTAAGTATTCTGGTATGCCAAATGATCACTATCTTAATCAACAACTGGTCGATCATGCTTTAAGTTTTGGACGGCCCGATGCGATTGCTTATTATGAACAACCGTGGATTAAAAAATCAAGACAGTTGTATGCAGGACAATTCAAAGAAGCATTCGATATTTCAAATATTCCTAGTTTATATCTAAAACAGTTTGGACTCGCTAACATACCTATCAAGTATGTTCCACATCATGCCAGTCATGCTGGCTGTGCATACACTGGCCCTTTCAACAAAGCTGCGGTTATAGTAGTAGATGCAATTGGAGAATGGGACACTGTTAGCATTTGGAAATTTGACGGCAAACTAGAAAAAGTATATAATAGAACTTACCCCTACAGTTTAGGATTGTTTTATTCTGCATTCACTGAACTAGTGGGTCTTGTTCCTACTCAAGACGAAAATGCTTTTATGAAATTAAGTCAATTGGGCGACCCTAAGATGTATTATCAACGTGTGATGTCATACATTAATAAAAATTTACATCGGGGTATTTGGGACTGGGATGTTGACATTAACAATACATCTGAGATACAAAATATTTCTGCCGCAGTGCAACAAGTGTTTGAAGAACAGTTAGAATATATATTTAGAATTGCTAGATTTGAATCTAGTAATGCAATATTCACAGGCGGATGTGCATATAACAAAGTATCACATGGGCTTTTAGCAAAGATATTTAATGCATATTGGATTCCTAAGAATCCCGGCGATGCTGGATCAAGCCTAGGTGCAGCCTACTATATAAAGAATTTATAAGATGGCAAATGTTATACTATGGAATTCAACTCCAGAAGATAAAGATTGGCAACAGACTATAGATAATCAATCTTTGTTAGTACCGAGAGTATTTCGACCTCTGGGTCCGCATCAATTAGCCACGTGGCTAAGGAATCATGGCTACACTGTAAAAGTAATTGATTTTTGTAATTATATGACTGTAGATCAACTATTACAGATTACAGAAAAATACATCGACTCTTCTACACTAGCAATAGGAGTTAGTACTACTTTCTGGCCAACGGGCACTAGAGTTTTATCAGTTAATAATCCTAAACAGATCTATGATGTGCCGCAGTGGGTAGAATCTGCAAGAAAAAGAATTGAAAGCAAGTTTACAAATATCAAATGGTGCCTAGGAGGTGCTAGGACATTTTATTATCAGAATAGATCTGAGTGGCAGTGTTTCAGTGGTGATGCTGAAGACTCATTATTAAAATGGGTTGATGAGATTTCAGGCAAAAAAATAGTCAGACCACTGTTTGATATAAAAGAAGCATCATCACATTTTGTAGAAGATGATCATATACAACCGCAAGAAGTAATACCAATAGAGTTAGGACGTGGTTGTATGTTTAAGTGTAAATTTTGTTCTTTTGACAAACTAGGTAAGAAACCAGGAACCTATTTAAAAAATTATCATCGAGTCTATCAAGAAATACTAGACCACCATAACAAATGGGGAACTACTCGATTTGTCTATGTTGATGATACAGTTAACGAAAGCGAAGAAAAAATTCAAGCACTGGCAGATATAGCACTTAGTGTCCCTTTTAAATTAGAATGGGTGGGTTTTATACGTGCAGATTTAATTTGGTCCAAACCACAAACAGCTAAATTATTAAAAGAAAGTGGATTAAGATCTGCATCAATTGGCATCGAGAGTTTTGAAAGAAAATCAAGTCAGTTGATTGGCAAAGGGTGGAGTGGAAAACATGCCAAAGATTGGCTGCTGGAAAAAAGAGCAGAATGGGGAGACGATGTTAACTGGTATCTTAGCTTAATTGTAGGTATTCCGGGTCAGACATTTAAACAATTAAATGACGACTGCGATTGGTTAATAAACAACGATATGCATAGTTGGAGTTTTCTTCCTTTATATATCATGTCTGATCATCAACAGATTGAGGGTAGCTGGATGAGTGAATTTACAAGAAACTACAATCAATATGGTTTTCACTTTCCTGATCCTAATAGGGCATGGTATTGGGAAAACGGCAAATGGAACTTTGACGTTGCGTTAGAAGTAAGTAGATTGTTAAATGAAAAAGGCTTTAAGTATACAAAATCGACAAGTTTTCAAATGGCCGAAACAGCTACTCATGGATTTGAATTTGATGAACTAATGAATCTAAAATGGAGTGATTATCCCTGGAAAAGAGTTTATAAATCAGCTACAACATTTATCGACAAATATATCAAATTAAATTTACAATAAATAGATCATGGCAAATTTTATTATATGGGCTACTCCGGGTACTGCTGAAGTTGTAAGATCTCACTATAGGAATCTTGTAAAAGCCAAAGAAAGACCTTCTCATACTTACCAAAGTTTTATTTGGCATACAGACAAACAAATTGATCCTAAAGAGGCTATACCTCCAAGATGGTGCAGGACTCTAGGTCCTTATCAGCTTGCAAGTTGGTTAAGAGGACACGGTTATACTGTAAAAATTATTGACTTCTGTTTGTTCATGACTACAGATCAATTGGTGAGAATTACCGAAAAACACATTGATAATGATACTTTGGCTATTGGGGCTAGTACTTCTTTTTGGCAAATGTTTGAAACCGTGCCTCAATGGGCTATCGATGCTAGAATACATATTAACAAAAAATTTAAAAATATTAAATGGTGCCTTGGTGGTCACGGTGCTAATAGATTTCAATTGCAAGGTTGGGAAGTCCTTCAAGGAGAGGGTGAAAATGTAGTTTTAAGATGGCTGGACGAATTAGCAGGTAAAAAAATGTTTAGACAGCCTTTTGATATTAAAGAAACCTCAAATGCATTCATGCCAGATGATTTTATTCAACCTTATGAATTTATCCCCGTAGAACTTGGGCGAGGTTGTAAGTTTAAATGTAAATTTTGTCAATTCCCAAACATAGGTAAAAAACCAGGAACTTATTTAAAAAATTATGAATGTTTATACAGAGAAATACTAGACCACCATAACAAATGGGGTACTACTAGATTTTATTATACTGACGATACTGTTAACGAAAGCGAAGAAAAAATTCAAGCATTGGTAGATATAGCACAACGAGTGCCATTTAAACTAGAATGGATCGGCTATAATAGGATAGATTTAATTTGGTCAAAACCGCACACTGCTGAATTATTAAAAGAAAGTGGACTACGATCTGCTTTCTTTGGCATTGAAAGTTTTGAAAGAAAATCAAGTCTATTAATAGGTAGAGGATGGAGCGGCCTACATGCTAAAGATTGGTTACTTGAACTAAAAGACATTTGGAAAGACCAAATAAATTGGTCAGTGGCCACTATTGTGGGAGTACCAGGCCAGACTCCTGAACAACTAATAAACGATTGTGACTGGATGATAGAAAATAAAATGTATTCGTGTACAATGCATGCCTTGCATATTAATCCGTCAAATACAAGTTTAATGGCATCCCAAAGTGAATTTGAAAGAAATTATCAAGAATATGGTTTTCAATTCCCTGACCCGGCACGTCCCTGGTATTGGGAAAATGGTTTTTGGAATTATGATAAAGCTCTAGCAATGACAGACCTTCTTTTAAGTAAAACTACTAAGCATCAAAAATTGGCTTCGTGGGAACTGGGAGAATATGCATCATTGGGCTATAGTGTAGATGAATTAATTAATGTAGATCAAATAAAATTGTTGCATGATCAAGAAATTTTTACAAAATCTTGGAATTTTATTGAAAACTATGTTACAAAAAATTTATTGTAATAATAGTGTAATTATTATTTGTTTAAATAATTTGTTGGCTTAATTATTAGAGTTAAATACTCTCAACGGTTGACTTATTACAATAATATCGTTTATAATAATCATTAAAGTAATTTCATTATTAACACACAAGGAGACAATAAATGAAAAAATTAGTTATTGCGGCAGCTTTGCTGATCGCAGGGTATGCACAAGCCCAGAATGTACAGTTGTACGGTGTTGCAGGAGCAGGTATTGTTAGTGGTAGTGGTTTCACTTCCAGCAACAGTGACTTCACTGGCATGGGTGAACAACTACACAACAGCAACCGTTTTGGTATCAAAGGCGTTGAAGACATAGGTGGTGGCTTGACAGCTAAATTTACCTTGGAAGGTAACTATAGTCTACGTACTGGTGCAGTTGGTAAAGACTCTGGCGGTACAGGAGCAGCAGGTACAACAATGTTTGATCGTGAAGCTAACATGGCATTAGCCGGTGACTTTGGTCAAGTTCAATTGGGCCGTGGCAAGAATTTTTTGTATCAAGTTGCTGACGAATTTGACTCACGTGGTAACTGGAACTTTGGTGGTTTGAAATCAGCTGCTCGTTACGCTGGGTTCTACTCAGGTTCGGGTGTATCACGTTTTGACAACATGGTTCGTTACACATCACCTAGCTTTGGCGGTTTGACATTTGATGGTGCCTATAGCTTTGGTAATCAGCCAGGCGACCAATCATACAAGACTAGCCATAACGTTGGCGTTCGTTACACAACAGGCCCATTGGATATTGCCTATACACACGAACAGGCTCGTTTGAGCACTGCTGTAGTCAGTGAAGAAATTGATCTAGTAGCAGTCAAGTATGCTGTCAATCCAAAGTTGGTTGTAAATGCAGGTTATGCTATTACACGTAACCCAACAGCACAGACCACATACTACTCAAGCTCAAGCAAGGCAGATGGTAAGACAGATGCTAACACTTACTTCCTAGGTGCCAAGTACAAAGTTACTGATGCTCTAGGCGTTAACGCAGGTTACTACAGCGTTCAAGATCGAATTACTGCTGGTAAAGACACTGTCAAAATGACAGCAGTTGGTGTTACCTATGCTTTCAGCAAGCGTACAGAAGTATTTGCTGACTATGTAGTTGCAGACCGTGCTAGCGGTGCAGTAAGCCCATTCACAGTATATGACCGTTGGGTTCCAGATGCAGGTGGTACAACATACAGCGACAGCAAATACAAACAAAATGCTATTGCAGTCGGTATTCAACACCGCTTCTAATAGTTAAATCGGCCGCAACGATGGAGCGGTGCTGGACCTCGTAACCAGCAGTAGGAACTTAGGTTCCTATTTTTACGGCTAAATAATTGTCAAGGAGGACACAACCATGAAACAGAAAAAGCTATTGGCTAAACTGTACAGGGCTTGCGTCGACCATGATACAGAAACGGTTTCCGAACTGCGTAAAAAAGAGTTCGCTAAGATACTGAAACACAAGGCCGAAGGCAAATCATTTACACGTAAATGGGTTTTGGTACAAGTTTAACACACACTAGGGCTACTCAGGTAGCCCTTTCTTTTGGCTAAATACACGATATAAACATACTCTGCTTCTAGCAAACTCATTGTATGTCCAACAAGGACTAAACAATGACTATTAGAAAACTCGTAAGTAAAGCAGTAGCGGGCACCGTGGGTACGTATGTGGGTCGAGCAGGTGAAATATCCTTTGACCCTGTGCTAGGGGCACTTAAACTATCCGATGGCATATCGCCGGGTGGTGTAGCAATTACACAGCCTACCGTACCCATCCTATCAGATAATCGTTGGTATGTTGACTCCAGTAGAACAGACATAAATCCTGTGTCAGCAACTGGTAATTTCGCAAATCCATTCCTCAGCATAACTGCCGCACTGGTCTATATTGAAGCAAGAATTGCTGACGGCAGTTTGGTCCTAAACATTTCAGGCGCCGTTGTTGATAACCCACAGTTCATTATTCTAAGGAGTTCAACTACAGAAAATGTGGCACTAACTCGTGGTAATATTTTTATTATAGGTGATACTCCAGATGCTGGACACGTACCCATCTGGATCAACGGATAC
>Ga0114978_10000294_pt1 | contig 42075 bp, 22 predicted proteins | sample S_140212_EF_Meta_FD_87027 | JGI IMG/M metagenome (GOLD analysis project Ga0114978, IMG submission 87027) | Freshwater microbial communities from Lake Simoncouche, Canada to study carbon cycling - S_140212_EF_MetaG | ecosystem: Environmental > Aquatic > Freshwater > Lake | place: Lake...
ACGGGTATTACAGGATCAACTGGTTCTACTGGTTCTACTGGTTCGACGGGTATTACAGGATCAAGTGGTTCGACGGGTCCTACTGGACCTACAGGTCCTACAGGATCAACTGGTTCGACGGGTCCTACTGGACCTACAGGTCCTATAGGATCAACTGGTTCGACGGGTCCTATTGGACCTACAGGTTCTACTGGTTCTACAGGATCTACTGGTTCGACGGGTTCGACGGGTTCGACTGGTTCGACGGGTATTACAGGATCAACTGGTTCGACGGGTATTACAGGATCAACTGGTTCTACTGGTTCGACGGGTATTACAGGATCCACTGGTGAAAGGGGTCCTACTGGACCTACAGGACCTACAGGACCTACAGGACCTACAGGATCCACTGGTTCGACTGGTTCTACTGGTTCATCTGGGTCAACTGGTTCAACTGGACCGACTGGACCACCTGGTCTTGCTACAAATACTGGACCGACTGGACCCACTGGACCGGCTGGTTCGGGAGCTCTTGCTAGTTATTTTAAAGCTTCTGGTAATATCACTCCTTACAATGGTCAAACCGATATTTCTTTTTCTAATACTGAATCTTCATTTTCATCGGATATTACCAAGACAGATACTTCTTTTAATTTGGCAACAGGAAGAACCTATCGATTACGTGGTTGTCCTGGAGCCTTTGTTTTCAGTGACCCTGGAGGGGTTGTAACCCTACAATGGTGTATCAACGGTAGTCCTGTAGGTCTTTCAACGAATTATGATGCCGATAATACAACTGGCTCTATTTCTCCTACTTTTGGAACGTGTGAATATATTTATACGAATAATACTGGTTCATCCGTAGTGGCCTCCTTAAGAATTATTTATAATGTATATCTGATTCAAATTGGATATAGTAATAATCTACCTTGGGCAGAAATACAAGTGATAGGAGGAAATGCTCCTGTAACCTTGGGTGTCACAGGATCTACCGGACCGACAGGACCAACAGGACCGACAGGACCAACTGGACCGACTGGACCTATTGGACCGAATGTATGGTCGATTCTTCCAAATCTTGATATTTATTATCTTTCAGGGAATGTCGGTATTGGGACCTCTACTCCATTATATCCGTTGGATGTGTTCGGTAATGTCCGTATTACAAATAACAATGGAATGATTGATTTATACGGGAATGCTCTCACTAACATGGGACTCGGTAATGGACTTGATAGTATCACAACCGGTTCTCAAAATACGTCTATTGGGTATAACGCATTATTAAATGTTACTACAGGAGCATTCAATACAGCGGTTGGTTATGGGGCGTTGACTGGCGTGATTACGAAACAAAATAACACCGCTTTAGGATACAACGCATTTAACACAAGTGATTCAATTAATTACTCAACCGCTATTGGATATAACGCCCAACCTACTGCTAGTAATCAAATCGTATTAGGAACAGCCACCGAATCCGTTATTATTCCAGGAACTACCGCTTCTTCAAGCAGTACTACAGGTGCTCTTCAAGTTGCTGGAGGAGCGGGTATTATAGGGAATATTTATACAGGTGGAAACATTATTATTAATTCTACTACCGCTTCTACAAGCACTACTACAGGTGCTCTAAGAGTTGCTGGAGGAGCGGGTATTATAGGGAATATTTATACAGGTGGAAACATTATTATTAATTCTACTACCGCTTCTACAAGCACTACTACAGGTGCTCTAAGAGTTGCTGGAGGAGTTGGTATTGTAGGTAATTTAAATATTAATAACAACTCATTGTATATTGGAGGAACACTTTTTACTCCTAGTAGCAGTCAGTGGACCACTTCTGGAACTCATATTTATTATAATACGACTGGTGGGGTTTTTATCGGCACCAGCACCACAACAAGTGGTTATAAATTGGATGTTAATGGAACCATTCGTGCTTCCAACACTATATCGGGCACAGATATTTTTCTTTCTGGCTCAATTGAATCGGACTATTATTCCACTCCTGTTTACCAGACATATCCAATCGGCGGTAGCAATTCGTTGGGTTATACATTTTCCCAAAACAATCAAACCGCAGCAAATACACCGGTTGTTGCAGGAGCAGCGGGAGCTGTAAGAACTGGTACATTAGCAATTTTATCTCCTAGTGTTGACGGAATATATACAATTACATATTATGCAAAAATAAATTTAATTACAGCGGCAGCAAATGCTGGATATGTTCTGTTCGGAATATCCACAGACAACACAGCCCCAACGGAAGCACTTATGAAATTTCCTTTTCCAGCAACAGCTCTTCCGACAACCATGAATCCATTGTTTCAAGCAACTGGTTCTTATACTGCAACTGTAAATGGCACACAAACTACAAGTACAAGTTTTTATTTGATGTATTCTATAGTAGGTCAAGGCCTAGTATTAGGGAATTGGACAACCGCGCTCTCAACTATAAAAGGCACAAAAATCGCCTAACGCGTTCAAACAAATCCATATAAGTTCATTTGTTTATATAAACAAATGAATGAAATCCTAGAGAGTCTATGATACAATATTTAACCCTTTCCCCGAACAATAAATTCATTGATTTTGTGGCCCCGGGACCGGCTACAGCGAAGCGGTGCCGGTCCAGTTGGAGTCCGAAGGACCCCCGGTCAGCCCTATAGCCCCCTTCGGGGGCATTATGGGGCGGAGAGGGGGCCACTCTATCAATGGTCTTATTTTCGCGGAATGAGTTACTACGAAGTACGACTTTACAGTGAAGCGGCCCAACAGACTCCTCCCTTCGGGAAGGGTTAACCATGATTATGAAACCAATTGTAAAGACCTCCAATTCAAAAGGGATTTATAATTTTCCCGATTACGGAAAAACCCGATTCGTACACGATGTTCTATAAAATATTTGGTTTGTCATAAAGGATTATATGTTACACCTTTTACATTTCATTCAACCCTAAACTTTAGCCTAGGGTTGAATGAAATTAGGTAATTGTACTGCGAAGCGACGTTGTATTAGGAATTGTGAACCTAATCTACCGGAGTGATATTTGTATGAGAACCATCGTCGATCACTAGTTTGATTTGATATGTTCTCCCACCAAATGCTGAAACACCCGTCAAATTATTTTGGCCAGCGACTGGATTGATTTGGGTCAAAAAGTTAATCGTATCCCCCGCTAATATGGGAACGGGGAAAAGACCTTGTGCGTCGACCGTTAAACTCTTAAATCGTTCTGGATGGTCTTGAAGAAGTTTGTTGGTTAGAATATAACATAGGTTGGCATCCGTGGCTAAATCTGCCGTAGTACATTTGAGACCTGTGACATAATCGACTACAAATCCTTCATTTACATTGGTAGGAACAGCCGTCGATGCCGTAGTGGCGTATTTCCATAAAGCCCCGCTAATGTCATGTTGATACGCATAACTACCTAAAGTGTTCAATGATCCAATCAACGCGGATTCATTATTGAATAAATCGACTGCCTGAGGTGTATTGAATAATTTTTGTGCTAAATAACGGAGAAAATCGTGTTTCACCAACATTTTGTTAGGAATACCCACATTCATGATAGGACTCCATGAAAGCGGTTGATTCATCATTCCGTTTGCCGGATTGAGAACCGTAGTGACGGGCCACCGATTCATAAAAACGTAAAACCGCAAATCTGAACTAGCAACATCACTCATATCATTCGAATCCGTTTGGACTTGAAATACCGATTGAATATCGCTCTGAGACATATAAAAAACAGCCGTTGCGCTTGCGTCTAACACGCCATCAATGGGGTCATCCACTGTGGCATAAGTGTTCATTGTGTAAGAACCCGAAAAACGTTTTAATACAAAGTGGATAGGAGTCGCCATATTATACTAGGTATATAATAATTCGGGGTTCAATCAATAGGAACCGTATTCGTATGTGTTCCATCATCAATAATAATAACAATGCGATAGGTTCTCCCAGAAAAAGGTGCTACTCCTGTCAACGCATTTTGATTCGGTGCTGGATTCACTGTATAGGTAAAAGAAATCGTATCCCCGGAAAGAATAGGAATGGGATATAAACCAAGGGCATTCTGGGTTAATAAAGAGAACCGATGAGGATTTTCAAAAAGAAGTTGTTGGAAAAGTTCTCTACAAATATTGTCGTTTGTGGTAAATGCTTCGGTTGTTCCATACAGATTCAAACTTGCGTCATAGATATAATTCGATGATACCGTAGGGTTTGGATTTGTGCTAGAATAATTCCATAACACCCCACTAATATCCCGTTGGAAAGAGGTTGTCCCCATTTTATCCAGAGTATTGATTAAGACTGATTCATTATTGAATAAATCGACGGCTTGAACGGACCCGAACAGTTTCAACGCAAGATACCGTATAAAATCGTGTTTGACAAACATTTTGTTTGAAGTCCCCGAATAATAGACAGCGCCCGTAGAGTCATGTTGATCCAACATAGCATTCGACGGATTGAGCGTTATATTCGAAGGCCAAAGATTCATATTTGTAAAATAGGTCACTGTCAAATTCGTCATATCGATAATATTGCCTACCAATTTTATATTAAACACCGATTGAATATTCGCTTGAGACATGTAGAAAATGGCGGTGGCGTCATAATTCGCCAAAGTTTCTGGCACGAGTCCAGCCCATGCGGATGCCTCTGTCGTCATGGTGGTTGAACTCGAGAACCTATCTAATATAAACTCCATGCCTGCTGCTAATATTTCTTCTTTGGTAAATCCTGCTGCTATTAATTGGGAATCACCAATTCCAATCGATTTCAACTGGGTGATTGTGAAACCCGCTGCTTTTAATTGAGGCACGGTATATCCAACCCCATACAATTGACCAATCGTATACGTGGTATTCGCCAAATCGGACGCGATATATCCTAAATTGTATACTTGACGAAGAGTAAACCCCACCAAGGTGAGATCTACCGCGGTATATCCTGCTGTTTTTAATTGAGCGCCTGTATATCCTGCTGTATAAGTAGATTGAATAGGAATGCTTGCCATGTAGAATTGAGTCGCTGTATAACCGGCTGTTTTCATACTACTTGGAGAATATCCAGCAGCAAATACATTCCCTGTAGCATAATTCGCATTGAATAATTCAGTTACCGTATATCCCGCGGTTTTTACTTCACTTGTTGAATATAATCCTAATAGATCGGCTGCTGTAAAGTTAACCGATTTTAAATCCGTAGCAGAGAACCCTGCCAATTGTAATTGTAGAGGTGAATACCCTCCCGTTTTTAATTGAGATAGAGTATATCCGGCTTGACTTGCCACATACGCACTATATCCTCCTGTATATACCTCCGTTCCTGAATATCCAGCAGCAAATACAAACGAAATATTGTATCCACCGTCATATAATTCTTTCGCTGTGTAATTGGCACCCTTTAATTGAGTCGCTGTATATCCTACCGCTTTCAATTGTGAAGCTGTATAATTTAATGATTTCAATTGAGCCGCGGTATATCCAGCGGCCGCTACAGAGGACAACGCAAACCCGGCACTCAAAATATCGGCTAGACTCACATTTGCTGTTTGTAAATCCGTCACTACATATAAAGCATTATACAGTTGTGTAGGAGTATATCCGGCAATATACAATTGTGTCGCGTTATATCCAGCTGTTTTCATTTGACTTGCCGAATAACCGAGTGGATAAAGATCTGTAGCGGATATATTGGCCGTATACATATCCGTTGCCGAATACCATGCTGCCTTTAATTGTGCCAGAGTGTAATTTCCATTGAGTAATTCCGTCACCGTATATCCAGCCGCCTTCATTTCGCTTGCTGAAAAACCTAATATATTCAATTGACCTACCGTGATGGATGTGGTGGCTTTAAACTCTATTGCTGTATATCCACCGGTTTTCAATAAAGAGGCGTTATTGTTTGTGGTCGTCATCATTTGACCTGCTGTAAATCCTGCCGCTCTCATTTGTGGAACCGAAAATCCAAGAGGATATGTTTGTTGAGCCGTTTTTCCAGCCGTGTAAAAATCCGTGGCAGAAAATCCTATGGAATACAGGGAGCTCAAAGCGAATCCAGCGGTCTCTAGTGAAGAAAGATTGAAAGAAGCGTCATAAAGAGCCTGTAGACCAACACCAGCTGTTTTTAAATCCGTTGCTGAAAATCCAACAGAGGCCATTTGTGTTACGGTATATCCATCCCCTAATAAATCACCTGCTGTATATCCTGCTTCTGTTAATTCGGCCAAAGAATATCCGGTATTCATCAATATCAACGAACTATACCCAATATTTTTCAATTCCGTTGCTGTGAATCCAATGGATTCTATTGTAGATAAACTATACGAATTTTGAAGGAAAGCACTCAATGATACCCCGCTTGTTTTTAATTGTGCTGGGGTTACACCGGCATTACTCAAATCAATAATAGAATATCCAGCGGATAACAAGTTTGAAACGGATTCATTGGCCGATAAAAGAGACGACGCAGGGTATCCACCGGTATATAATTGAGCATCGGTTATCCCATATGGTAATAATTGAGAAGCAGACACACCTATTTGTAAAAATAACGGAAGGGATACACCAGCATTGATTAATTGTTGGACGGTGAATCCGGCGCCATATAATTGAGAAGGAGTATATCCCACGGTGATTAATTGGGTCGCACTATATCCTGCTGTTTTGAGGTCAGAAAGGGTTATATTGGATTGGGTGTATTGTGTCGGGGTGTAAGATCCTCCGGATAAATCGATCAACCTGTAATTTGGAGAAGCCAATATTTGGCTGATGGTCATCGTAGTGCTTTGTAATGCTGAAATGGGGAGATTCGCCGCTGTCAAATTGGCGGGTGAGAATCCTATGGTGAGGAGTTTGCTCGCCGTGAATCCGGCGTTATATAAGGTCGATACAGAAAGATTGGCTTGCGTATAATCCGTGCTGACATAATCCGATTGGGCGAAAATACTGGCGGTATATCCTTGAGCGAGAACCTGAGCGATGGTGTATCCGAGTGATTTGAATTCATAGGTGAATCCCGGGCTGCTCACGAGTTGGGAGAGGGATATAGAAGCGACAGAATATCCAGCAGTGGAGAGTTGTGTGGGCGAAAATCCGGAGGTCAATAAATCGGTAACGGCAACTCCTGCTTGCGTAAACTCTGTGGCGGTATATCCGGATGTTTTCATATCCGATAAAGCATAGCCGGTTCCACTTCCACTTGCTGTAAGAAGTTGGGTCGCTGTAAATCCTACATTTCGTAAATCGGCGGGAGAACATCCAGCGCTTTTGAATTCAGAAATAGTTATGGTTACTGCCGTCGGAACAAGTATATATCCTTTTACAGCTAATTGAGCGATAATCGTTGTCAAACTAGGACAATCGATGAGAGGAAGATTTGGATCCGTTCCAATACAAAAGGTAGGGTTTTTACTCAAAGCAGCATACAGATTGGTTATTGGAACAAGGAAGGTTGCCGTATTATAAGGAGGACCTGTTATAAAATCATCCATACTCGTCAGTTTCGAAAAGTTCCATCCGCCGATATTTGGAATAGGTGCTTTGGAACCAAAAAACATACAATAAATACTAACTAGGCTTGCAGTGTTCCATTTGCTTATATCTTGTGAAAAATAACCATTCATAAACATTCTTTCCATAGTGGTAACTTTACTCACATTCCATGACCCAATGGGTTGATTGAACGGACACTCTCTGAACATCTGAGTACAATCAGTTAAGTTGCTCACATTCCACGACCCAATCGGTTGGTTAAACGGAGCGCTTATAAACATATTTACTGTATTCGTTGCGCTTTTCATATTCCATTGACTGATATCGCTATTAAAGTTCGAAGAAGCAAACATAGCTTGAAAATTGGTTACCCCCGAAACATCCCATGCCCCAATATTTCCATAGGACTTCAGATTCGCATGCAAAAATATGTAGTACAAAGACGTTCCATAGATAATCGGGACGTCTGTTGCTGTAATCGATCCCTGAAAGTATGAAAACTCACCTACCGGTAGTCCACCGAATTGTAAAATATTGAATGTTGTTGTATTTGAAGAATTTGATTCGTTAAAAGTATATATATTATTTTGCGACAAATACCTATAAGCAGACCATGTCACAAATACCGTTGTCAAACCAGTCGAAAGGGTGGAGATCGATGAATAGGACAAATCCAAAAAGGAATTATTTTGATTGATGATAGGAATCTGTGTGAAGGGTGTGCCTCCCCATGAGAATGTCTTAAAGATCGACGTCGGTATATCGAAAATAAACCTTTTTTTATCCGGCATACAGCCCGCTGGAATCAAATCAGCGTAGGTATATCCCAACGTATTCATCAAGTCAGAAAGGGTGTATACCGATAATAAATCGGCAGGGGAATATCCTGCTGCCATGTAATCCGCCTTTGTAAAGCCATTGGCTTTGAGAATCGCCACCGTATATCCTGCTGATGTGTAACCGGATTTCGATATTTTATTGGCTTTTAATTGACTTAGGGTGAAACCCGCCTGGATCATCTCTGTTACGGTATATCCTGCGGATGCGAATTGGGGAATAGTAATACCTCCCTGATAAAGTGCCGTAGGGGTTATTTGACCCGTTTGGAAATCGGTTTTCACGTATCCTTTTTGACACAGGGTTTTCAGAGTGAATCCAGCGTTTACTAATTGATTGGTAGAATAAGAAGCAAGATTGGTTTTGGTGATCGTGGCGGAATTGGCGAAGAACGAAAGAGGAAAGGAAGACAAAAGAGTCGAAGAGGAGTATCCAGTAGCGAATAGATTGTCTGCTGAGAACTTGGCATTTGAAAGATCCGTCAATGTGTAAGAAAGGGCTGTATAATCCGCTATTTGGAATCCTGAGTTTGACATATCCGTTAAGGCATATCCTGCTCCTGTAGGGGTAGCCGTTAATAATTGGGAGAGTGTGTATCCAACGGTTTTCAGTTCCTTTATATTATAATTACTTGATTTGAAAGAACTAGGGTTGATCGTTGTTGAACCCAGTGGTATACCAAATTTTGTAATAGAAGCCAACTTATTAAAAGTAGCTGTGGTTAACGATGTTTGGATATAATTACCGTTGAAAGGGAACCCGCCATACCCATATGTTAAAAAACTTGAATTATTAGCAAGATTTATCATCAATGCACCTAATGACACCGGATTGTAAACGGGTCCCTCCATGCTAATATTTGTTTGTAGTGATGAAAACTTCCACATAGAGATATCTTGATTGAATACGGAATTACCATAAAACATACCCACAAAATTAGTACAATTACTCACATTCCAATTCGATAATGGTTGATTAAAATTACTGTAAAAAAACATCCGGACCATATTGGTCGCGTTGGTAACATTCCAATTATTTAACGGTTGATTAAATTGTGTCGCACCAGAAAACATATAACTAAAATCCTTGACATTACCTACATCCCAACCACTAATGTCCATATTAAACTTACTATCTGAAAACATATAAGACATGTTTGTTACTTTGCTTACGTCCCAATTCGCGATATTATTATTCATAAAAGTGATGTTTGATCCAGAAAATGAAGTATAAAGGGTTGTCACATATATGGAGGGATAATCAATTGCCGAAATCGTTCCTTGAAAACCACTAAAAGAAAGAAAAGGAATTTTATTGAATTGTAAAATATTGATGCTATTGGATGGTGAAATAATGTATGTTCGTAAACCATCCGCGTTCCACATAGTTCCATTATCTATAAAAGAACTCCATGTTACAAATACGGTTGTTAATCCAGTGGAAGAGTTGGCTATCGCCGAATAAGACAAATCGGTAAAAGAATTGAGGCTGTTATTCACCGGTATTTTATTCGCTGCCGATAATCCATTATGAACCGAACTAGAAATGTCATAAATAAATCCATTGAAAGGAATACCGCCTAGAATCAATTGGGCATAAGTATATCCCATGTTTAATAAATCCGTCATTGTATAAATCCCAGATTGAATGAGATTTACCGGAGTATATCCTGCAAGTATGTAATTCGCTTTTGTAAATCCAGCGACCTTCAAATTACCTACACCAATATTGTTTGCTGTATATTGTGCCTGTTGGAATCCCGAGTTTGACAAATCGCTGAGTGTATATCCAAGCGAAAATACCTGTGGAATGGTGTAACCGGCATTTGCATAATCTGGCGGTTTGAATCCAGCGATATTTAATTGTGAAATGGTAATGGATTGACTCGAGTAATCGACTGGCAGATACCCCGCGCCCCGTGTGTCAGAAAGGGAATATCCTCCATTGAGTAGATCTGCCAACGAATATCCTAGGGTTCTCATATTGTTCGATGTAAATCCCGCTGCCTTTAATTGTTGTGTGGTTACATTTGACGCTACGTAATCGGCTTTTACATATTGAGAAGGAAGGAGATCCGTAAGAGTGAAAGAAGCAGAAAGATCGTATTGAACGGAATATAGACTACTATTGAATGTAGCAGTAGACATGACAGTTCCTGCTGTTTGATACCCGATTCCTTTCGCTTGAAGAGCCGTGAAGACGGTTGGCATACCCGAATTGATAGCATAATTTGGAATGGCACCGAAATATATATTTCTACAATTCGTGTTTTTACTTAGTGTTGTCAAAAAGATATTCATTTGAATCGGTGTGAATCCAGCATTTGAATATGTTGCTCCATAAATACCTGAAATTCCTATAAAATAATTAGCATCTGTTACAGATGAATAATTCCAATTGGCAATAGATGGGTAATTAAAACTACTTGCTCCAGAAAACATACCATTCATATTTGTTACTTTACCCGTGTTCCAGTTCCCTAAGTCTTGATTGAATGATTTAGCGTTTGCAAACATTACTCGCATATTTGTCACATTACTGACATTCCATTTACCAATCGGTGAATTGAAATAAGGATTTCTTTGAAACATATATTCCATATTTATCACATTCTTTGTGTTCCAACCGGAAATGTCTTGACAATAATTGGATGAATTAAACATACCATTCATCATTTGAACACTGGAGACATCCCATGTTAAGGGTTGTTGAAAGACTTTATTTTCAGAAAACATGTTAGTTAATATTGGTCCTTTGCCAAGATTCCAACTACTAATTTGCTGGTTAAACGGAGATAGTAAACCTGCAAACATACCCTCAAAAGTGGTTACATTGCTTACATTCCAATTATTGATCGGTTGGTTAAAGGCTGAATTACTAAACATAGACCACATAGCCCTTACCTTGGATGTATTCCAATTATTCAATGGTTGATTAAAATTTGTTGTGCTATTAAACATATTACCCATATCTGTGACGTTCGAAACATTCCAACTATTCAATGGTTGATTAAAATTCTGAGCATATAAAAACATGTTATACATCTCTGTGACGTTGGACGTGTTCCAATTATCGATAGGTTGATTAAATGAATTAGCATTATCAAACATATGAATCATGGTGGTTACATTTTGCGTATTCCAATTGTTTATAGATCCATTGAATGAAGTAGCGCCAGCAAACATAAATTTCATGTTGGTTACATTTTGCGTATTCCAATTATTAAGAGATTGATTGAATTTACTATTTTCTACAAACATGTAAGTCATATTCACGACATTACTCACATTCCAATTATTTAATGGTTGATTAAATGGAGAATTACCAAACATAGTGCTCATAGACATAAGCGACGATACATTCCAATTGTTTATATTTGTATTAAAATTACTAGTATAAAACATATAATCCATACTTATCACTCCAGATACATCCCATCCACTTAAATTACCAAATTGAGAACAACTACTAAAAGCAAAACATGTTTGTAAATTATTATTTACAATTCGTGGTGTATCTATTGCTAGGATGGCTCCATTAAAGTTTTGAAAGGGTCCTGTGTTGTCATTCGAAATTCTCCAGTAATAATCTACTCTATAATTTTTTGCATTCGCCAAAGGGATTCCTCCAAATTGAAGAATAGTAAAACTATTATGAGAGTAATAACTCGCCTTGCTTATAAACAAACCATCCGCCGGGTTATTTTTTGTATAAGAAGTCCACGTCACTCTTACCGTTGTAGTGGTGGTGTTCGAACTAGTTACATAAGTAAGACCGGTGAAAGAGCCATAAATATTACAAATAGGAAGACTTGTATCGAACACTCCCGCGCTGAGGTCATAAATAAATCCTGTTAAGGTGATTCCATTCGATAACATTTCATTTATCATGAATCCATTTTGGATCATTTGGTCCTTGGTGTAAAATCCCGAATTGTAAATATCTAGAATGGAATAGCCAGCTGCTAGGTAATTGGACCCTTGGTATCCGGCCGTCTTTAATTGATCGATGGTGATAGAAACCGAAGTATAATCCGCTTGTTGATATCCCGAATTGGAGAGGTCAATCAGTAGATACCCATTCGCGAGTTGTTGTGTGATGGTAAAACCGAGAGCCCTTATATCCGAAGCTGAGAAGGGGGCGGAAATGAGTTGCGCGAGTGTGAAATAGGGATTCAAATCAGCTGCGGTGTACTGGGCGTCTTTTAATTCCGTGGTAGAATAATTCGCTTGAACGAGTTGTTGTAAGGAATATCCACCAGCAGTGAGATCTACTGTTGTTTGGCCAGCGGCTTTTAAATCCGCCGCTGCTACATTCGCTGACAAAAAATTCGCTGCCGTATAATTGGCTGTAAGGAGGTCAGAAAGGGAATAATAGGGTAGGAGATCGGCCACCGTATATTCTGCTTCTTTCATTTCTGTAGTGGTGTAACCACCGTTTACTATATTTTGAATTTGGACTCCCGCTGTTTTTAATTCTAACGCCGAATAGTTGGCCGAGCGTAACTCCGTGGTTGTGTAACCAAGAGTAAGGAGGTTTGAAAGTGTTACTTGGGCTGCTGTTAATTGAGTTGCCGTATATCCCGCGAGTTTCATATTTGTAAGAGAATACCCGGCTTGAATCATACTAATAGGTGTATATTGGCTTCCAAATAGGTTCGCCTCCGTATACCCTCCAGCATATACCTGAATGGCGGTGTATCCTCCTACAAATGCCTGGTCGGCAGTATATCCCCCTGAATAAAGATCTGTCGCTGTATAACCAATCGTCTTCAATTGACTCGCGCTCAATCCGTTTGTTTTCAACGATGCTGTTGTATATCCAGCATTCGTATAATCCGTCGGTAAAAATCCAGAGGATACTAGCTGAGTGAAGGAAACTCCGCCGGTTAACAACTCCGCTATAGAATAGTTTTTAGTTCGTAGATTGGTAACGGTGAATCCGGCTTGAAGTAATTGTTGAATCGTTACATTCGATGCTACATAATCCGTGTTTTTGAAATTTGTTGGTAGTAATTGTATAAGAGTGACAGGAATTGCCAACACATTTGCTACGGTATACCCCCCTGTGGATAATTGTGTCAATGTAAAACTATTTTGATATAACTGAGCTGCTGTATAACCATTTTGATGGAGGGTGGTGGCGGAATATCCGGCCGTTACGATTTGTGATACAGTGTAAATACCACTTAAATCGACCGGAGAATATCCAGCTTGTTGTAAGGTCGTGGCTGTAAACCCGGCGGTTTCAATTTGGTTTCTTGTATAAATACCGCTTAGATCGTATGGCGAGTATCCTGCTTGTTGAAGAGTGGCTGCTGGATATCCGGCTAATTCGATCTGTGTTCTCGTGTATATTCCACTCAAATCATAAGGCGTATATCCGGCGGTTTGTAAAATACTCGACACATATCCTGCCTGAATAATTTGTGTTTTGGTATAAAGAGGGGTCAAGCTTGTAATCGGAAAATTGGCTTGAACCAATGCTGAAGCAGGAAAATTGGCCGCTACTAATTGACTTGCGGTGTATCCAGCAGCAGCAATCTGGGGTTGTGTAAAAGATCCGCTCAAATCGGTAATCGAAAATCCATTTTGTTTAAGGGTAGAAGCGGTATATCCTGATTGGACGATCTGTAGAGTTGTAAACACACCGCTCAAATCTTTTACAGCAAAATTACCTGCTGCTAATTGGGTGGCAGTATATCCGGAACGAATAATCTGGCTTTGTGTAAATGTTCCACTTAAATCGATGGCTGAGAACCCCGATTGATAAAGGGTAGGTAAGGAATATCCTGCTTTTACGATTTGTTGGGTGGGTATGGAACCACTGAGATCCAGAGCAGAGAATCCATTTTGATATAAGGTTACCGGTGAGAACCCTGCTTGTGCGATCTGTTGGGTGGTAAAAGATCCACTTAAATCGCTAATCGAAAATCCATTTTGTTGAAGGGTGGAAGGGGTATATCCCGATTGGACGATCTGTTGTCTTGGAAAAGCACCACTCAAGTCTTTTGGAGCGAAATTCGCTGCTGCTAAGGTAGAGGGAGTATATCCGGAACGAATAATCTGGCTTTGTGTAAATGTTCCACTTAAATCTAACGGTGAGAACCCCGATTGATAAAGGGTACTAGCTGGGTATCCTGCCTGGACAATTTGTTGAGTGGGTATGGAACCACTGAGATCCAGAGGAGAGAACCCCGTTTGATAGAGGGTTACTGGGGAGAACCCTGCTTGGACGATCTGTTGGGTCGTAAAAGATCCACTTAAATCGCTAATCGAAAATCCATTTTGTTGAAGGGTAGAAGGGGTATATCCCGATTGGACAATCTGTTGTATTGGAAAAGCACCACTCAAGTCTTTTGGCGCAAAATTCGCTGCTGCTAAGGTGGAGAGAGTATATCCGGAACGAATAATCTGGCTTTGTGTAAATGTTCCACTTAAGTCTAACGGTGAGAACCCCGATTGATAAAGGGTACTAGCTGGATACCCCGCTTGGACGATTTGTTGGCTCGGTATAGAACCACTGAGATCCAGAGGAGAGAATCCCGATTGATATAAACTAGAGGCAGAGAACCCCGATTGGACGATCTGTTGGGTCGTAAAAGATCCACTTAAATCGAGTGGCGTTAATCCTCCTTGAACTAAATCGGAAGGGGTTATCCCAGATTGGACGATTTGTTGTGTGGTAAATGCGCCACTCAAATCCGTTGTAGAATATCCGACTGTTACTAAATTCGTAGCCGAATACCCAACCGCCTTTAAATCCTCTGCCGAAAAGTTCAATGAATGAAAGGTAGATACGTCTATCGTCACAGGAGAAGAAGCAAACGTAATGGTAGAAGTCGCTAATTTAGAGGTAATAAGAGGCGTGATTAAATAAGGAGGTAGAGAACCTAATACCTCACTTGTCACAAAATAATCTTCTAATATACCATCTGGAAGGGTCGGTTCATCTGTGGCGGTTATTTGTCCTGCAAAATTATAAAAAGCAGCAGTGGATAAAGAAGTGGTTATCGGAAATGGTATCCCACCAAATTGGGTGATATTTATATTCGGACTACTGTAATAAGGAACATTCGTATTCAAACAAAACCCATCTCCTAGGCTGATGGGTGAATAAGAGTCCCATGAAATGGTGACAGTAGTTGTATCCTCATTTGTTGCAAAAGATGTTGCTAAATTATTGAAAGATCCGCCCGAATTTATAACCGGATAACTATCATTCGGTGACTGTGTTTCCCATGTCAGACTGTCGATATTAAATATACAACTCGACATTATACTATAAATGATTATTATTATTGAAAACAAAAATAATCATTCTTACACCTCTTTTTTTAACCCTTTCCCCGGAAAATGATTCATTGATTTGTGGCCCCTAAAGGGGTCACTCTATCAATGGTCTTATTTTCGTGGAATGAGTTAATCAACAGGACTGGTATTCATATTCGTAGCATCAGCAACAACCAATAGCTTAATTTTGTATACTCGTCCTCCAAAAGCAGATACACCTGTAAGAGCATTTTGATTTGCTGCTGGGGCAATCGTGTATTTATAAGAAATGCTGTCCCCTGCATAAATAGGAACAGGTGCTTGACCGTTTGCGTCCAATGAAATAGAAGCAAATCTAGAAGGGTTGGCAGCAAGCACCTGTTGGAAAAGTTCTCGGCAAATGTTATCATTGGTAGTATAGTTGTTCGTAGTAGCAATTTTGTTACTGGAAAGGTCACGAACCTTATTGGTGCCATCCGGAGTATATGTTCCATCAGCATCGTTTTGCCACATACTTCCGCTAATATCCTGGAAAGCCTGTTGTCCAACTGTGTTCAAATTGGAAATAAGAGCAGACTCATTGTTAAACAAATCTACACCTTGAGCAGTGTTAAAGAGCTTTAAAGCAAGATAACGGAGGAAATCGTGCTTCACCAACATCTTTGACGGAATACCGACGGAAAGAATAGGAGAACTAGAATCTCCCTTGTCCAACATAGCATTCGAAGGGTTGATGAGGAGAGAAGCAGGCCATGCAGACATATAGCTAAAGTATTTGATATCTGTGAAAGAGATATCATTCAAATCCCATGAATCCGCTTCATAACGGAATACGGCATTAATATCGGCTGCTGAAATGTAATAGACAGCAGTAGCACTAATGTCGCCGATAAGAACAGACGAACCAGCATCCAAAGTCGCCAAAGTCGACATTGTGTAAGAATGTGAAAAGTTGTTGAGAACAAAATTCACGCTTGACATGTTTTATAGATTAAACGAATATTTATTAATCCCCCAAAAAAATAATTTTACGATGAAACGGTCGTCATTTCTATCAAAAATGAAAAATCGTTTCCATTAATGGCTAAAATCTCGCCGAATTTGTCTAAAAGACGTATATTCAAACTAGAAATAGTGACGGGTCCATAATATTCGCGGGTGATAAACGTTTGTTCCGCTGCTGTAGACAGATTGATACTATTCGAACCAGTATGAACAGTGATTCTTCCTAAAAGGTTGTTCCCCTCAAAAAACCCTTCGGCTAATGAAGAAAGGATGGTATCTCCTGTAAACATTTTTTGACCATCCTCTATGTCTAAAAATACATAATTGAACATGGACGCACCATAACTACTTTCGCTTTTTTGATATCCATTGAATTGAACCATATGATTCGGTGTATTCAATGTATTTGGGATATAATACGTTGTATATTCATTGTCATAAGTGACTAAATAAAACGGTTTGGTAAACCCTAATGTCCATCCCATATTTCTATAAAGCGGACGTTGTAAATCATCTTGTAAACGAAAATCTAATGTGAAATAAAAATTATCACTATAATATGGGGTCGTGCTATCATAGGGTGATGGAATCTTTCGATCGTCGATCGGATGTCTTGCTCGAAAAATAGTTTTCCCCGTATTGGCATCCACTTCTACAATTATATACCGTAATCCCCCTCCTATATTTGCAAAATGCGCATTCATAAAATTCACAAAATCGATATTCAAATAATTGCCTTCTGGTAAAGTAATCGAATAAGAGGTAGAACTCACTGAAGTAGGCATGCTGTTGGGATTGGTTGGGTTCTGTATCTTATAATTATATACCATGAGCGTGAACTGATTGTTTTTTTTGGCATTTGAATACGCATACCAAAAATTGGGTATTTCTATTGCTTTTATGGTCATTGAAACGACGTTCTTGATAGGAGTCGGTAACGTGTATGTATAGGTTGACGCGCTTGTCGTATTATAATTGGGTCTAAATACAGAATCAATGGATAATAACGTTTTATGTGTGTTCATATTGATATACATTCATATTATACTGGTGTCGAATTCGACGATTCAGCTATTTGAATAGCAAACGCCAGTTTGTCTGATTCAAACACACCTCCTTCTGGAAATCCGTAGAGTTTAATATACACAGCAATCTCCGGTTTCAAAGTAGCAGCAATGGATGTAATAGCAATATCCGGAAACAAATTCACAGAACCAACTAAAGAATCCAAATATTTCTTCAATTCCTTCATATTGTCTAAAATACTGGCTCTATTGGATACAGCAGTCAATTGAAGTTGATTACTTTGACACTCTTTATAGGTCATAATCGCTTTATTTAATCCTTCTAAGGATCGAACAATCGATTGTCGAATGTTCTCATATTCCGGATACGTATTTGAATCTTGCTGAAGTTGTAATAAATTTTGTGATAAATTATAATACATAATGGATGTAAAATTTGTAATAACATAATCTATATTTCCCAAAGAATATTGGTATATAATAGGGTTAATGGTATTGACAATCGTTGATAATTCAGAATAATAGGTAAGCACTGCTGGAGAACCAGTAATTGGAGTTGTTGAAGAAGACGATGATGATGAACTCATACTTCCTCCATAAGTAACTCCTGCCCCCTTATATCCCATACCACTTCCCGTATATGGATTTACTGTGCTAATTGTCGAAATAAAAGCAGTTCTTGATCCCGAACTTGATAAAAACATCTTATATATATATTTGTTTAGCTCTTTCCCTGGACCAAAGAGAATCCAGGGCTAAAGGTGTATTCGAATAAAAATACACATGTAATATATATATGTCTGAAGCTACTCTTAAACGTAAAACAAAAGCGAAATACCATAGCATGAGTGTAGGATCGATCAATGGCGGGTTTTCTCTCAATGGAACCCGTCGTAGTGCCGGTTATATTGGACAAGGGGTTCTTGGCCGTTCTTTTCCCAGAACTCCTATGCGTGGAAATGAAGCCCGTGGTAGCGGTGGTTGTTGTGGAACCTATAACAGAACTACGATTGTTTCTTCTGGTGTGTGTTTTCCTAGTGGAAGTAGTGGAAATTCGGCCAATAATGACCCCCGTGTCGTCAAAAAATCCGTTTTAGACACGAATGGTCGTATTATGACTCATTTTCGATGGATTCGACGACCACAACCGTATGCTGTTGTCAAACCGGATGTGAACCTTATTCAATCTACCCAACAATCCTATATCGAGAGTCTATCCAAACATACAGTCGCTACTTTGGATGCTTGTGACCTTCCACCTCTCTGTAAAACAACCTTATGTGGTGGTTTATCCATCGACCAGAGACCACGCCCTTTCGGAACCGTGATTCGTATTCCTCGTGGATGGAGTTCCGTTACCAAAACAGCTGACAATACTTCTAAGCTAGGTCCTATTACACAGAGCGCTTTCATAAAAGCTTTAGGAGGATTGTGTGAGCGAAATAATGTAAAGCCAAAAGCGCCGGATTGTGCTTGTGCTTTACCTGGCCCTGCTGCCTCGTATTAATAGGTCGTATTAGGAGGTCATAAAGGATTATATGATTGGCCCGAAGGGCCTCCCGAAAATTCCTTTTATGATTCTTTAGGAATGGTCTTTTATATAAACTTACAAAAATGTATACCGAAATCCGAAGGGAGGGGTCATGTGCGCCCAAAGGGCGCACGGCCGGGGTCCGTAGGACCCCATGTAGGGGAACCGTAGGTTCCCTATAAACCGTAGGTTTCCTCTACAATAAAATTGAATCAATCCTCTATTTTATAGACATCTATAAAATGGATTCCATTATTGATCGTTATTTGGCGTCGTTAACACCGAAACAGCACAAGGCCTATTTAATCGCAAAAGATCACCTACATGACTCTTTCGATTTGGAAAAAAGCAACGGGTTTTTAGCATGGGTCAAAAAGAATCATATTTCATTGGATTCTACTGGAGGTTCCTCGAATGGTTCCTCTGGAGGTTGAACCTTTGCCAGTTCTTTGAATTGACGATAGGATAAGACTTCACGTTGAACGCTCGTATTCAATCCCTCTAGAAGAGGAGAAGTGAATTTGGCGAGAACCCGTTTCGGTTTGGGGAAAGCCTGAAGTATCTGGAAATTGTTTGTTTTTCCTAGATAGACAAACGTATTCTTTTTTTTCTCAGGTTCCGGTTTTTCCGGTGGGGCTTCTTTGGACGGGAAAAAAGGGATGAGCGAACTCGTCGGCGTTTTTTTAGCATTCTCCTTCGTATAATCGCGTAATTTGGCAAACGGTTTTTTAACATCCGTTATTTTTTTTGGTTTCGCCTCTTCCATAAAATGGATGGGAATGAGAGGGCTCGTTTTGTCTGTTGGAACAATGAATTCGTCCAAGAAAAAAGGGCGGCATCGAAAATGAATGACATATTTCATAGCCATAGCATTTAATACGTCATAGGATACGACCTTCTGATCACAATAAAAAGCAAACGCCAATTTATAAGCATCATAATACATGATGATATTCCCCCTCGGTGTGTTCTCAATCAATATACGTCGGCGCCATTGAGGTTCTAATAGATTGTTTTGTTCCATCATATGTTTGGCGTATTCTTGTTTGTTGTAAAAAAGGGGATGTATGTTCTCATCAAATGCTGAAATGGATTCAAACGTCGACAAAAAACGCGTTTTTATAGGGTTTATATAATCCGCATTTTCTTCTATAAAAGATTTCTGGTGAACGGGTCGCGTGTAAACCCCCAAAAGGAATAGAAGTCGCCACCACATATAAACCATATAATAAAACCATTGACGTAAGGATATCATGATATTGTCATAAAGGATTATGTTTTATGTGGTTTTGTCTGGGGGTCTATTTTTTGCCAGAAGCAACTTCTTCACGGCGGTCTTCGAAAAGGGCCTGAACCTCCTTCTGTAAATCCGCACACTCATGGAGCTCGTAATTGGGCGCATCCGGATAGAGACGGACAAGCATGAGCCGGGTGACTTTTTTGCCATATTGGGCTTCCAAAATAGCCTTATATGTATTGAGTTGGAGCGAGTAATGCCAGAAGTTCGAATTGGGCACACCCGGTAGATGAGGCGAAGTAGCGGTGGCATCTCCAAAGGCTTCATAGGCGATATCTTTCACCCTTTTCCAGTCATAAATCATGAGTGTTCCGTCCTCTGTGTTCTCATACACCATATCGATCGACCCCGCTAGTTTGAGTTCTTTATAAAAGACCGTCCATTCGGTTCTATAGGGGCGATACTGAGGATGGGCCGCTTGGAAATCCTCGTTGAACTTTTGGAAATAGGCGTATTCTGGAGTATCATTCTCTACGGGCATCTGGTTATAGAAATACTCGATATCCGCATGTGTCTTCGTTCCGGAGGTGGAAGTGGCCGACCACTGTTTTACAATGGCGTCATATTCGTTTTTGTATTCGGGAGTAGCGGTATCATTGAGAAGAGCCGCCGCCTTTTCTTCGGTCGGGTGTTCACCCCGTTCTTCGATCGCCTTTTGGATATTTATCAACGCAGCTTTGCGGTATTTACATTTGTTCGGGTATTTTTTCCCATTAAAAGTTCGTGATTCACCTAGAAGACTAGGTATCACTTCTTCGGGATGAAACGCCGGAAATTGGTGATGTAGGAAGGTCGTCACCGAAGTGAATGAACTATCCCCGTCAATCGTGTATACATGTGTCTCTTCGACAAATGAGATACGGTCGTCGTATGGATGGTGATTCGTTTCGGCTAAGTAGGTAGGTTTCATTTTGTCTAATGTATAGGGTTCGCTTTATATATATCTGTCGTAGGATTGGATGATACTCTTCCAACTCGCTAATTGGGCAATCGATTTTTCGTGTAATTCGCGTCCTTTGGACTTTGCGTATTCGGTCATAAAGAGGTTTTCTTTATGATAGGTTTGGACTCGGGTTTCGAAAAATGTCTTTGTGTTCTCGTAAGACCCGAGAACATCGTCTTTGGAATGATACATATGATACATCATCGCACGATCTATGTCATAGGAAGACAACAGGTCGGCTTCGCGCACGAGGTGATAGGCCCATTGGTAGTCTTGTAAATGGGGGAATCCGTCTTTTTTGACCGTCGAATACGACATCGTATCGACGATGTTTTTGACGGCGTCTATTTCATGGGGTTTCAAATGATATTGGAGAACTTTGGTGAGGGGAGGGATGTTGTGGTTTGTATATTTGCGGTCGTATATATCATGTAAGATGGCGGCGGAGTAAAAAATGGGTTCTTGTTCTCTCAATTTCGGGGATTTATTGCGTTGGTGTAGATAGTTTTTATGTGTATAATGGAGAACGTCCATTGCATGCCCCAAGGCATGAGATTCGTCGATACCGTGTTTTAGACTGGTGTATTGGACGAATCTCAAAAGGGTAGTAAGAAGACGCATGATAATGGGGTTATAAAAAAAGGTTTATATGGTTTTTTATACTGATTGAAGGGCAAAACTATATGACGTATTGTTTGATGCTCACTGCCATCTGGGTATAGAGCCACTTTTTGATAAAGGGGGCCCGTGGCCGTTCATGAAATCCATGAACTTTGGCCATCTTGGACATGGCCTCATTTTGCGCCTTTTCAGACACATGATTTTCCTGTCTATGTTCCTGCGCCCATTCTTCGTATTTTCTCTGGAGTTTGCGCTCGATTTTGTTGACGAATTTCACGAATTCATCGGCGCTCATCTGTCGCCATTCCGCCTCGGTGTCAAAAAGGTAGAATATGTTGGGTTTTTGTGAAAACGCGCGAATGGGTAGATTGGAAAGAGGAATGTCGAGAACCTGTTGAATCCCCGATTTCAAATCATTTCGAAACACGGTTTCTAATGCCTCCTGTGTAATTTCGAGTGAGGTGGACCATTCGACAAAGGTTTGGGTTGGCGGCGCGAGTTGTTCGAGATATTCCTGTATGGTTTTTCGCCTGGTGGTGATGATAGATGCCTGGAGTTTAGCAAACTTTTGCTCGAGTTCTTGATATTTCGTCGTCAAATGAAAGAGATAATGTACCATAGATTCTTGAGTAGGGATTTCGAGTTGGTTGTAATAGCGGTCGATGGAATGGTCGTATGCCGAGGTATGAATGAACTGACAGATGCCTGTATGATGTTTGAGAATGGATTTTGTGGGAAAGGCAGTTCGACAATGTTGGCATTTCAGAGGGTCACTGCTGACACGCATCTCTTCTTCATACATCTTGTAGATATTTTATGAGGTGAATATATACGCGCAGTTTGGATCGATTTTATGTTTCGAATGCATTTTCAAACCGTTCATAAACCCGTTCATCAACCGCCAAAACCGAATATTCAAGTCAGACCTGCTACTTTAGCGATTGCCAATCCAGTGGTGTTTGGTAACATTTTCGGTCAAATGATTTCGAGTGGTCCATGTTCCAGTTGTGGCAATAGCAAATAAGAGGGAATCCTATATAGTGTCATAAAGGGTTTATACCAGTAAAGATTTAAAATCGTTACTGATATCCGACCCTTGAATAATTAAAATGGGACATTTTAATTATCCAAGGGTTTGATTTGATATTGGAAATATATGCCTATTGATATATAGATGTATTTTGATAATCGGGACGCTTTTTTACAACCACAAGTCACGCAACATGGAAGTCATATGGTCATGACAAACGTTCATAAAGAGAGAAAGGTCATGCATTGGAATATCGATACCCGATTTCGCGATGATTACGATCAATATTCACAGACGACGAGTGGTGGCCTCATACAGGGGTATACCTTTACTTTGCCACAACCGATCAATGATGTCCGGTCGATCACCGTCAATAATGCCGAGATCCCCATTTCCTTTTATAATATCTCGGCTGCTATGGGAAACAATGTCATGAAAGTGGGTGCTACTTTGGTTGTGGTGCCAGATGGGTTCTATACGGCGACTACATTGAAAACGGCGTTAAATAGTGTGTTGTCAGGGATGACCTTTGATATTTCGTCCAATTCCAATCCATATTCCTCTTTTAAAAATACGACAGGTTCTCCCATCACGATTTCTTTTGCAGTCAAACCCTCCAACACTTGTTCCACCGTGACGAAGGTAGGGGCTGGATCAGCTACCGCCGATTTCGATAAATACAACGTTAAAAGTAAATTGGGATGGTTGTTAGGGTTTCGTTCGATTACCTATACTGTGGCTGCTGGAGCCACTCTGGGATCCGAAGGATTGATGGATTTGACAGCGCCTAGATACTTGTATTTAGTCGTCGACGAATTTACCAACAGCAATACAAACTCTTTTGTGAGTCCATTGCCTACATCGATTATCAACAAAAACATTTTGGCGAAAATAACCGTCGACTACGCGCATTATTCTTTCGGCCAAGTCATCACAGCCAATCCATCCAACGGGTTGTTAGTGACGGATTGTCGTTCTTACAATGGAAAAGTCAATCTACAAAAGCTGAAAATCCAATTGGTAAATGCATATGGGTTGCCCATCCATTTGAATGGTCTGGATTTCTCCTTTTGTTTAGAAGTGGAATATGAATGAGGGTAAAAGGTCTAAAAAATTGATTGAATAGGTCCCTTCCATGACCTATCCAAACATGTCGTTGAGCAAAGAACAGAGATGGGCCTTGGACCGTTTTATAGCAGGTGAGAACCTATTTATCACCGGACCAGGAGGAACAGGAAAAACGTTTCTAATAAAGGAAATGGTACGCGGATTGAAAGAGCGAGGGCTGGCCTATCAAGTATGTGCTCTTACTGGATGTGCCGCCGTCTTACTAGGATGTGGAGCCAAAACCCTTCATTCCTGGTGCGGCATGGGTCTAGGGGAGGGTCATAAAGAGGATGTTGTTCGAAAGATTCATCACAATAAGCGAACCGTGAGTGGGCTCAGGAAGGTTCGTGTCTTGATTGTAGACGAGGTCAGTATGTTGTCAAAAAAATTATTCGAGGTATTGAATGCCGCGTTGAAGGCCGTGCGCCGGTCATCGGCCCCCTTTGGAGGAGTCCAGCTCGTATTTACCGGTGATTTCTTCCAGTTGCCGCCAGTGGGGAAAGACGAAGAGTCGAGCCGGTTTTGTTTCGAATCGGGTGAATGGGCTTCTATATTCCCTTGGAAGAACTGTATTGAATTGACCCAGATCTTTCGACAAGAAGACGAAGGGTATCGTCGCGTATTGAATCAAGTCCGCCGTGGGGAACTGGATGAAGAAGGGATTGGTATTTTACGCGGATGTCTGGGGAGAGAAGTAGTGGGGGAAACCGTTCCTACGAAACTCTTTGCTATCCGGTCCAAAACCGAATGGGTCAATAGCCGGATGTATGAGAAATTGGAGGGCGAAGAACACGTGTATCCTCTCCAAGTCAAATCCGATTTGACGACTATGGTGGAATCTGGAAAAGTGTTAGGCGTGGCCGAAATTGAAAAATGTCGAGCATTGAGTCCGAAAGAGAAGCTGGTAGAGGCGGAAATGCTGGCGAATCATATGAACCGTGCGGAAGTTCTCCGTTTGAAGATAGGGACACGAGTGATGTGTCTACATAATATTCGTGTAGAAGACGGGATTTGTAATGGTTCTCAAGGCATCGTCGTCGATTTTGCGGGAGATGTTCCTATGGTGAAATTCTCGAATGGGCGATTGATGCCGATGGAACCGATTTGGCAACAATCGGAGGAATATCCCTGTATTGGCGTCGGACAGATTCCCCTTTGTTTGGCGTGGGCCCTCACCATACACAAGATTCAAGGGGCGACTCTGACGATGGCAGAAATGGATTTAGGGAATAGCGTATTTGAATACGGTCAGACATATGTAGCTCTTTCTCGTATTCGGAATTTGGAGGGGTTGTATTTATCCGCGTTCCAACCAAGACGCATTCGAGCGAATCCGCTTGTAAAAGAATTTTATGAGAAAATCCCACCGGTTACGATAGAAGAAACTCCTCTAGTAGAAACCGCAAACCCATTTGCCGTATTTGCTTTGCCTGATCCAGACATAAAAGTCATTCGGCTATAAAATATCATAAAACTATATATGGTAGCCTCGAGTATTCTTCCGGTGGCGATTCACAAAGGGAAATTGTATTTTTTATTTGGAAAAGAAAACGAAATGGAAGATTCGGCGCCCGGGTTCTCTGATTTTGGTGGTCGTGTAGAGAACGACGAATCCATAATGGAAACAGCTTTGCGTGAAGGATCGGAAGAACTCTGCGGGTTTTTAGGCGATTCCACCGGTATTCGGTCTTTATTACGAGGTGGAGTATTTCCGCTCGTTCATGGAACCTATCATATTCATATCTTTGTCATGAAATACGATGAGAACCTGCCATGTTATTTTACGAACCATCACCGATTCCTATGGGAACGTATGGATAAGAATGTATTGAATGATAGCAAATATTTCGAGAAACAAGAGATCCGCTGGTTCTCCGTAGAAGATATGAAACGCAAGAAGAAGGAATTTCGTGGATTCTATCGTGAAATCGTAGATATGATCTTAGGAGAGGTCAAACCTATCAGTGCTTTTGTCAAAAAGGTTGCCTCTCCTGGATTATGTTCTCTATCGAAAACACGTAAGCGTAAAGTAAAGGGAGGATGAGGCTCGGCTGATAATACACAGGAACAACCAACCATTTAGTAGAACCCGAATCTTGCTCTAAGAAAGAGGAAGGAATGCCGATGTATATCTTGTGAGGGGTCATAAAGGTGTATATCTAAGAACATTCGTGTTTCACTAGATAAAAAAATACATGGTAATTGTATACGCAATTATCATGTCTTCATGGAAACAATATGGAGGAATGAACAAATTTGAAAAAGCGGGTCAAATAGATGCCTATTCGATTACTGTCAACAAACTCAATTTGAAAGAGGCCTATCAAGGGACTTTTGATATTTGTGGTCAGTTCATTGTTCATGGCGACTCCTTGTTAGATGGTTCTCTTCATATCAACAAAAATATGGATATTTCGGGGAATGTGGTCATCGGTCAAACCAATTCGACAATGATTGTGAACTCTACATCGACGTTTAACGGTCCTATGATATTGACATCTGTGTTTGATGTATCCGGAGATATCAAAACGACTCGAGATATTCTCGTGTCTCGCGATGTGGTTGTAGGCAGAGCCATCGATTTTTCGGGCAGTTCTTTTTTATATAGCACTGGAAATGCGCTAGGGTTGAATACCCGGACACCCACCGCTGCTCTGGATATTTCGACAAATCTTCCAAAAGGGATTTCGTTGTATTCTTCGAATGCCGTGAATGAGAACATTTTGGCCCAGAATGTATTGAATCGTGGAATCACTATGGGCGTAGATACGAGTTCGTCTCATATCTATTTTTATTACGAATCGCCGATTGGCGGGGCGAAGCCAGATGGAGGGATTCAATATACCCCCGGAGGATATTTAAATATCGACGTAAGCAAAAATGTGAATGTCTCTTGTCCAATGACGATTTCTGTCCGGGACAATTTCAATCATTTGGGGGGCGAGGTTCTCACTGTCAATGATATTTCGGCAGGCGTTTATTTTGGAAACATCTATCAAAATAACACGGCTTATACAGGAGTCGCCGCTGCCTTTCTAGCGGATTCCAGTTCGTCCAATGTATCTGCCTTTATGGGAACACCCGGCGGGTCGGGGCTCTCGATTGGTGGAGGAGCCTATCCGCCGAATGTCACAAAGAATATGGGAACCATCGGTCTTACGGATTCGGTTTGTGGATATGTTCCAGCACAAATGATTGTTTCGGGGGATTCGACAAGTCATTCCCTCACCACCACGGGTATTAATACCTATCAACCTAGAATCAACTCTTATGTTCTCGATATCAATGGGCCGACCCATATAGACAATGGAGATATTGCTTCTATCGAAACAAATCCTGCGTTTGAGCTCTATTCTTTAGAGATTGCTTCAAACAATCCCAATATCGTTGCTGCGTTGGGAAGTTCGATCGATGTCATAAAGGATGTTGTCAATCCATTGAAACCGCGCGAGAAATTGATTGTATCGAATAATGGCGGAATCACATGGAATTATGTAGATATATCCAATTCTGCTGGCGCATTTAGTGGCACGAATGTCTTAAAAGGAAATGTTCTAACAAAATTACGTTTGTATGACTCTACCAACTGGTTTATTACAGGAGATAATACCATGTTAGCGAATAGTTATGATGCCGGAATCACCTGGCAAAACATCGTGGTAAACAACTTACCTGGAACATATAACAATATTTATATCAATACCACCAATGGAACGATCAGTGGAAATGTATTGGGATATTTTTCGATCGATCTATCTTCTTCGGTGGTTCTCTTTGAAATCCCCATCAATGTGGCATTTACAAGCCCTGTGAATTATAAAGTATTTACTACTCCGGTGAGTAATATTACGTCTATCAAAGCGAATACTTCTGCCCTATATGTTTCTGGAAATGTCATTGCCAAATACAGCGCGTTGAATTCCGTAGTGAATCAGACCCCCGTTTTACAATGGGTTCATTCCTACCGATCGACCTATTCCTATAATAACCTCAAAAATTATGACAACAATTATGTCATGGCAGTGGGTGGGAATATCATTTCGACGACTACGGATGGCGGAACTTCTTGGCGCGATGTATCCTTCAATTCGTTGAATGGAGGATTGGGAGTGAACTTTACCAGTGTTTATATGGCCGATCTTTCGAATGCGATTGCCGTAGGTTCTCAAGGAAATATTTGGATAACGAATAATCAAGGGTTGTCATGGTCTCGTATGCCGAACAATCTCATCAATTCTTCCGGAGAGTCACAAAGGTTGATTGCTACCACCAACAATTTCCGTAATGTTACCATGACCGACCAAAATACGATTGTGATAACCAATACGATTCAAACCTATAATTATTATGGCAATGTCTATGGTAAGAGCAGTCTTTTTACGGTATATACACCGAATTTTGTGAATCGTGCGAATCATATGGTTCTCGATATTTCGGGAGGGGTCCGTGTTTCTGGCGACCTCTATATCAACGATGGAGGTTCATTTGGGTCTAACAATGCTAGTTTTGCCCTATTGAATACGGGGGTTCAGTCTGTATTATTTGGGGGAGATGCTACGTCTATTATCATGGGAAATAGGTTGGTAGGAAATACGGTCATTCGTAATAATGCTCTCATCAATACGATGGTGGTGAGTTCCGATGCGACCTTCAATGGAAATTTTCGCACGAACAATATTCAAATAGGAGGAGTTGCTAATTTTGCGTCGGATATCTCAATGAATGGACAAGTTTTGATTACCAATACGACTTCTTCTACCAATCTAAATACAGGAGCACTGGTTGTTTCCGGTGGAGTCGGTATTGGTGGCACTTTGAACGTAGGTGGAATATCTACCTTTCAAAGAGCCATTATTAATAATAATTTATTTTTGAATGAAATGAATCCACTGAATAATACATTTAATATTAAATCCACAGGGGTAGGAACGGTTATATATACGATTGGAAATCCAGGCGATAAAATTATATTAAATGGCTACAAAAACGAAACCGTTCAAACAACTTCAAATACCCCTACGTTTCAAGTAAATACAATCACTGGTAATGCAACCTCTTACGGTGCCGGATTAGATATTTATGATAATTCTGGAACACAAATCGGGGGCTATGCTGCTCAAAACGTATACGCATGGATGCGCGTTGGACAAGATCTACAAAGTTTTGTATTTAAAGCCCCTAGTTATGGAACCGATGATCGAACCTCTACTGGTAGTTTATATTCCATTTCTCCTGAAAATCGGGTTCGTATAGCCATTAATGAAATGAATTTTAGTACAACTCCCAATGTTATCAATCGTGGACTAGTGATTCTTCAACCTGATTCAGCATTTAAATCCTATCAAACGAATCTCAACCATCAATATACTCCAAACGGACTCTCTGGTCTGGATGCCGATTATACAATCAATCTCTGTCCCGATTTCGATATCAGTAATATCTTGTTGAAAAATATCGACACTGATCCCGGAACCCAGGGAATAGGAACCAGTCTAACAATCGGTAACGCCTTACTCGTATCAGGAGCAACTACTATAGACGGAGTAACTACTATAGGCGGAACCGCCAGTTTTTCTTCCAATGTAGGAATAGGAACATCTAGTCCATTGGTTACATTGGATGTCAATGGTTCGTCGAGATTCGTAGGTCCATTGGTAAGCACCAATTATGATACCTTAGGATTTAATTCGAAGTATGGTGCGAATGTAACTGATATTTTGAATCAGGCCCCTTCTTTGACCTATTATCAGGACGCAGCTATATCGTATGACGGTAAATATCAATTTGGATTGTTGTATAATAAAACGGGGGTTGGTTCCGTGAATGTGAGTAGTGATTACGGTGCTACATGGACCCAAAGAACTCTTCCTACGAATTATTCGGGAAATATCATTTACCAAGCCGTCCCTTTTATGTCCGCAAATACCGTTACTTTCCCATTTTCTAGCTTGGCTTCCAATATTACTCTGGCGAATGCCATACCTTTGAATATACAAGCCGGAACGTATGTGGCAAGTGCTAGTAGTACATTTCAAACCCAAAATCCATACTATATATTTGATAATTCAATCACTACCTTTTGGTCTTCCACTTCTTTTTATGACGTCGCTGGATCATATAGTGGTTCTACTAACACAACTGATACGAATGCTATAAAGAATGTAAACGGAGAATGGTTTCAAATATCATTACCCTATTCATTCATTCTTAAAAGTTATCAACATTATCCTCCTAGTCAAAACTTTTCAAAAACGATTTACGTCTTTGGAAGTAATAACGGATTGAATTGGTATAATTTAACGATTACAGGAAATACCATCAATTCTTCTGGAAATACGTATGTATCCATACCCAATAATACGTCTTATAATAATTATAGATTTGTCATTGGAAATACGTATAACGCTACCCAACCCTATGTATCTCGTATGGATCTCAGTGGTATTTTCCAGAACGTCACCGGTTCGTTCAGCTCTGCCATGGCCGCTTCTGGTTCGGGTCAATATATCACTGTAGCAAATGAAGGATATTATACTGGACAAGGCAATTTGATCATCAGCACGGATTATGGAACGACTTTTCGGGATTTGGGGGTGAAAGACGCAGCCGCTGTATGGCAATCCGTCGCTTTGTCACAAACAGGTGTATATCAAGTGGCTGTTTCACAAAACCGTTCTGGATATGGTAATATTTGGTTGTCTAGCAATTCGGGTAGTTCTTGGGCTACTGTTGCTAGTCAAAGGATATTGAATGGTTGGCAGACCGTCTCCATCTCTTCTTCCGGGCAATATATCACTGCCATTGCTGCTACTACCTTTTCTAGTCCCCAAGGAAATATATGGATTTCATCCAATTATGGTTCTTCCTTTTCACAGCCTACTGGTAGTCCCAAAATATACAATTACGTTCAAAATGTCTCCGGATTTTTGAATTTGGGAACGGGGGATTTCAATAAAACCGTTTGTGTATCCAGTTCCGGTCAGTATCAAACCGCGGTCGGATTGGCGCCTTCTTCACAGATATCAGGAACCGCCAATATATGGATTTCGTCAAACTATGGTAGTAATTGGCGAGATACAGGGACCAAACCCCCTTTTGAGAATGGAAGTGTCTCCGTATTCACCAGTATCACCATGAATGGTTCCGGACAGAATCAAATAGCGACCTATATGTCCGGTAATATCATTACTGGAGATTACAGCACCGTTTCTGGAAATGCGTTGATATCAGCAGATTATGGTAGCACGTGGACAAATATAAAATATTCGACGCTTCCTGTGACGAGTGGTCTAAATACGTATTACGGAGGTGTCACAAAGGTTCAATCTTCATTGAATGGTCAATATGTATTTGGAGTGAGTAAATACCAAGATATTAGTGGAAGCACATATTCAAATACCACGAATACGGCATTTGGTGTGGGCGATTTATATTTGAGTTCGGTTCCTGTTAGTTCGGGAATGTTCTCGACCCAATATTTTGGATCGGCTCATTCGGGGAATGTGTTCCAGACCCATGGTTTGGAAGTATCGGTTCCTACTGTGAATAATGCTGCGTTATTGGCGGGGTATGATGTGAATTTGGACATTGCCTATATCAATTCGACTGACAAGAATTCGGCAAACCCTCTTTGTTTGCAGACGACGGGAGGATTTGTGGGGATTGGCACGACGAGTCCTCAATATCCTTTGGATATAAATGGACAAATTAGAGCAAATAATATTCCCTGTTCTTTTTCTTTTAATTTTCAAGATACTGCTGCTTGGATTAAAGTTGGCGTTTTTACAGGAGACCAAACAGGTAAAACTTGTATAATCAAGTTATATGCAACTAGAGGTTACAATGCTGATCTAGCTCAAAGTTCTATTACAACTATCTTTTTTAAAACGAGTAATGGTTCTACTACTTATGGAACGACTGGATTTGCAGGTGATTCATATCATTATGTACAAGGTGGTTCAGAACCATTTATTAGTCCCCCAATATGGATTGCTAATACATCAGGTACAAGTGCAACAAATTACACTTTATATTTAAATCTTGGTGCATATAATAGTTCAACTTTTTATACAGCACAGGTTTCACCAATTAGTAATTGTTATTGGACTCCAACCTATCTATTTAATTCTACTCCTCCTTACACAACTGCTAATAGTTATTGTTTTGTTTCCGTTTCACAATATGTTTTATCTAGTAGTGTTGGGATTGGGACGACTCCTGCTTATACATTTGATGTAGCTGGAACAGCAAGAATATGTTGTGGTGGACTTGGAACGAGTGGTGCAAGCATGTTGTTTTCAGGTGCAAATGGAAATTTTACATTTATCGATTCCACGGGTTCACCTACCGCATCTGTCGGACTTGGATTTAATATACAAGGAAGTGAAAAAATGAGAATTAATTCGGGTGGTGCTGTTGGTATTGGGACGACGAATCCTGGTTATACATTGGATGTGAATGGTGATATTCGTGCTACTAACAGCATATCTTGTAGATACAATACTGCGAATGGTTTTTGTGCGTTAAATTCTGGGGATACACTGAATCCTGGATATATAGCTTTTCATAAACCCGGTGGTTTACGTGTTGGATATGTAGGTTGGCAGAATACTGCAACTTATATAGCTTTGATGATTGAAAATGGATATGTTGGGTATGAATGTAATGGAATCATACGGTCAGTTTCATTTAATGCTACTTCTGATTACCGAATGAAACATAATGTTCAAATACTCGACTCTACATCATCTATTGATTTGTTAAGACCCGTTGAATACGATTTATCCGGTGGAAAACATGATATGGGTTTCCTAGCACACGAAGTTCAAGAAGTGTTCCCATTTTTAGTGGAAGGTGAAAAAGATGGTAAAGATATGCAAAGTTTGAATTATAACGGATTCATTGCTCTCTTAGTGAAAGAAGTCCAAGACTTGAAGAAAGAAAACCGAGAACTAAAAGAACGCATGGATAAATTGGAGCAACGATTTATGTAAGGGGTTTCGCGGCCGTGTAATAAAGGTTTATTGTTTGGTGGGGGTGTCTACATGGGGGATTTTTTTTGGGTTTTTGGGGGAGTTTTTCATTCATCTAGGCGGGGGTCGCCTACATGAATCGTTTTTGAGGGGTTTTTGGTGGGTTTTATGTAGGTAGGGGGTTAATAGCTTCCAGAAGCGCTCAAAACGGTTGTGCGGCATTTACATACCTTCTTACTACACGAGACTTTTCTTTGGACTTTTCCGTTTTGTAGGGAGAACGTACATACATCTGGTATGAAGATTTTATTGAACCGTTCTGTAGGGGCCGGTTTATAGGGGATTTGTGTATTATTGGCGAGGACGATCTTTTGTTCCGTATTGAGAACGCGATTCACACGAGTATTTGTATTGATACAGAGGGGGAAGGTTGTACAACCGGAAATGTTTTTCTCCATGTCAAAAACGGTTTGTTGGGTGGGTAGATGTAATCGGCTGAACGCGTTTTTCGTATTGGGGACGGTTGTTTCTAAATTATAAGATTCAAATGATGTATATTGATCGGGGTCTAATACGGGGGGTAATTCATCATTTTTGAGAACCATCGCTGTTCTTTTGAATCGAATATAATCGCTTTGTGACATGTATATATGTTGGTGTATATTATTTTTTTGAGATAAGTTCTCTTCCTTGTCATAAAGGATTATATGCTTCGGTTCTCTTCCTTGTCATAAAGGATTATATGCTTCGGTTCTCACGAAGTGGTCATAAAGGATATATTCTCTATTTGATGGGTCTATAGATACATCCATGTGCCCTTGTATATGGAGAACTCTGTCAGGAAAACGAGGGCATAGGCGAAGAGAGACCCTATGAGAGAACCTATCGCGAGTTGTTTTATGGAGTGCCGGCGATATTTCCATCTCTGATATAGAGTCAGGGCACATAAGAGGGACATCGTATAAAGAACGGCTTGAGGACCGTTGGAGAAAAAGAGGAAAGCGAGTGCGAAGAAGGACGCTTGGGCGTGTCCAGAGGGGAGTCCATATTGTTCCGTTCCTATGAGTCGGTCGTGATCGATAAAAGCGATTTGACCACGGGGTCTAGGTTCTCTCCATGCCGATTTGAGTGCGCGATTTAAACATGTATTGGCGATACTTCCTAGGGTGAAGACCATGAGATAGGGGGGTCGTTTGATTAAATAATTAAAGGTGAGGGCGAATAAGATGACGGGGCCGTAATAACCGATGGCGTCGATAATAGGAGGGGCGGTCATATAGATTTTATGGATATTTTGTAGAGGCCGCTTCGCTGTACCTACGGTTCCTCTACCCCCTACGTGGAACTAGCGCGATACAACTGCTCGCATACAAACGAGAACGACCAATTGCTATTGTTCAAATCCACCACGGTGCCGCGGTCGGTCAAGAGTTGAATCGCCATCTTCCGTATATTGACGGGGCCGAAATAAAGCCGCTCCTGATTCTGTAGGGTTCCACCGAATTCCGTATAATAATCCCCCGGATTCGAAGGGGGTTTGATAGGAATGATCCCGAACAAGTCTTTGATAAAGGGTCCGGGTGAATATTCTTTGGACGTGGGTTGTTGTGAGACGATGGCTTGATTCTGCGCATACAACTGTTTTTGTGTCACATTGTCGCTATTGGATTGTGGAGTGGATGTTGCTACCAATTGTCCCGTTGCCGGATCATTGGTTTGTGTAGTGGAATAGGCATAATCAGGGATTTGTATCGACGTTTGACTTCGTGTAATGGTCACTAATCCGTCATTCAAATGATTCTGTATGAAATCGTCGAGAGAGATCAGAAAATAATTATACAGATTTGTGCTGAGGGAGGTATCTCCTGTAAGAGCGATAGATACACTCGTTATTACTCCGCTTATAGAAGAAGTTGTTATCGTATAAGAACCACTCGACGATTGTAAATAATAACTCGATGTTCCCGAATTGGTTTTTACCGTTGTTTGATTCGCTGAAGTGAGAACATATTGGGTATAATCGCGAAATCCCAACATCCATCCAATCGTCGAATCCCAGGTTGTATTTTGGACGCTGGACGTTCCAGCATAACAACTCACGAAATTGACAGGATCGTAAAAATCCAATATATAGTCCTGGGTTGTGTATATACGATTGATATTGACCCATAAATAGGTATATTCTTGGTTGGACGAATTCGACTGTATGTAAGACCCATATGTTCTCGGGTTGGAGGAAAAGGCTTTGTTGATAGCGGCATACAAGGGGATGGTAGTATAATTTCCGGATGGTATAGTAATCGTGATGGTTTCACTTGGAGCGCTAGGATTGTTGGTATAAAAGATGATGGAATTATTACAATTGTCATAAAGGGTTATGGATTGTGTGATCGAATTCTTAACGGGTTGGTATCCCATTATATCGGCAAATCCGCCCGAGGATATATTTTTCGATAGGTCATAAAAGGATTCTATATTAAATGGATTCCATGTGTTGTTTGTATCTGACATGTTGTAAGAGGCATCGATAAAGGATATGTCGTAATTTTGCTCGGCTAAATAATAATAACAATTGAGATTCAGCGAGATATCAATATGGTCGGCGTAATAGGAGGTTTGTATGGTTGTTTTATTCATGGGGTTTTGTGTATTAATGGGAGTGGTATAGGTGGTGTTGGTAAAGGCTGTTTGGAAGGAGGAGATGAAGGATTGAGGGGTCGGGAAATTGAGCAGGGGCATACAAACTGCTATGGTATTGGACCCGCCATTCCCACCGTTCTCATAGGTTTGTATATCTGGTTCAATATACATGATACAACTCACATCAATTGCATAATTTGTCTTATTCGGTATAGTAATATTAATATACGAAATATCGTATAAATTATAGGAGGGGTCCATGTGAGGGGGCGTATTCACAATTTCATAGGTGATTTGAAAATTATTGGTAGATGTCAAAAAGGAATTCCCATCAATACGGGTTTTATAATTATGATTCGTAAAATTACGTGTCAAATCGATTTGTAAATGAAAATAGTTGTCGGTGTCTAAAAACGCCTTCGTATTCGTCATATTGAAATAGGGGATTGCCGACGTGTTTTGATTCGAGAAAGAAGTGGTGATCTGGTTTAAAAATTGGGACACATTGTATGTCCCGTTTGGAATACGCATTGTGTAGTTGTTCGAATCATCTATAAATCCTGGGGTGGTACACGTCATCAAAAGATTGGTAGAAGTATCGACTTGAAAGGTCGATTGAATTGCCGGGGTTTCCGATACGATTTGTGAAAATTGGTTCATCGAATTGTCGAAATAAAAACAACACCAATTTAAAGTGGGTTGGAGTTGCCAAATCGTAAATGTTTCCAATTGATATTGATTTTGTTTCGGTGTTTCATTTGGGAAAAGAACCATGAGTTTGGCGTTGGGAACATATTTCACAGTGGTTCGATTGGGTATTATGGTTAATTTAAAATACGTGTATCCGTAATTTTGGGCAGAAATATCGGTGATAGGAACGGCCTGTATATTACTACTGGGGTCTAGATAGAAGGATGTTTGGAGAGCTTCATTGACCGCGTCGATTATATTTTTGCGTGTAACATTCCCCGTATAAGATTGACCGGCTTTCCTCAATTGGATGGTGAACGTGTTGAGTATTTGGCTACGACTATCGTATCCAGAGAAAGCATCGTATCCTAAGTATTGAACGACCGTGAAATAATTATTCGAATTATCTAAAACGAATACTTGTGCCGCCTCACCTGTGTCGTTTATGGCGCTCGTCGTTTTATAGTTTTGATTCGAGGTGATCGAATTCATAGAATAGGTCTGGTTGTTAAATCCTAAATAACCCGGTATTGACTTTGTATTGTTGCTTACGTCGAGCGAATGTGTAAAAAAAGGATATTGGAGTGTATAATAGGTTTCATTAAAGGTTTTTGTCATATTCAAATTCACAGTGGTTCTCGCGGTAGAGGAATTGTAGGTGAGTAAAGGGAGGCCATTGAAATTAATATCGGCGGCGGGTCCATTCGAAATGTCTTGAAAAGATTGGTTAATGGTTTGGATCAGTGTCGTCTGGTTATAATTTCCAGGTTTGATCTCTATTTTATAGTTTTGGTCAGTAATTCCGGGCGCGTTTCCGCGTAAATAAAAGAAATTGCTTCCATAGCTCTTTCCCACTGTATACCACGTATAGGGGATTTGAACGGAATATAATTTGAGACTCACTACATCTCTCAAGGGTTCTGATAAATCGAACGAAAAACTCGTTGTATTGGGATACGTCGTGATATTTCGGTATTGACTATCAATACTAATCACGCGTTTGATCGTCTGTTGTAATAAAGGATTCAATTGTAACTTGTCGGGCGAATAATTGAATTGTTGGACGGAAGAAATGTTTTGCGCTTGATACCCGAGTTCTTTTGTGATGGGTCCTGTGGGTAGAGGTGTTTCATCTGGATTAATGGTCGGGGGTGTTTCGAAACCTTCGATCAGGTTCTCGTCCTCCTCTTCTGTCTCCGTATCAAAAAACCGTTTATACATATTGTCAAAAAAGGTGTATAATTGCCGGCCTATTTGACTGGGGATGTTCTCATATTTTCGCATCATTCGGATGATCTTGGCTTCTAATTCTCTATCCGATGGATGATTCATATCTAAAATGTCGTATAATTGGTCATCACTATATTGATTCACATCATACGTGTCCATATAAAAAAGGTTTATATACCATTTATATATATTTTACGTGGTTATAATCGTTCGCTTCGCTTAGAATCTTCGAACAAACATGTTCTCCAAAAACTCCAACATGTCTAATACCGGCCGACAATTGATGAGTAGTTTGATAGGAAACGCCTTTAATCCATTCCCCCGTTTCATATGATCGTTTCCATAGAAGCATAATTGGTCCAGAGCTTTGAATACGGCTTCTTCTAATGGGTTGAAATCAGAACGGGGGATACGGGTTTTCCCTACATAGTTATATCGATTATAGGGCGCAGTTTGATACACCGAATATTTCTGTGTGAATGCGCGATTGGCACACATTCCTATAGCGAAGATTTGATTGGTATCATTGTCCATTTCGAGAACCAGCATTTTTGCCTGGAAAGGGACCGCCTGGCTGATTTCCATAGGAGCACAATAGAGGCATCCTTTCGCCCAGGAATGTTCGCGGAATCTCTGGTTCTCCATTCTCGTTTGTGTATTGAATCGAGAGGTCATGAGAAAGACCTTCTGTTGTGATTTAAACTGCCGGATTTGAGCGGCCTCCTGTTTCTTTTGAATCCGTTTTTGAAGAGTTTCTTCCGTAAAAGCGGGCATAGGTTCTCTCTTTTTGTTTTTATAGGGTTCGGTTCAATTTTCTTTCGATAGAATAAAGAACCTATGGTGGAACCTATGACCGAATCTATGGTGGAACCTATAGAGTTGATCGACTATACAAATAATCATTTTATGACGGCTGTGAATCATGAATTGGAGAACCTACGCGATGGTTCTCGTATCCAACGATGGACCGATCATGATTCCAATAGTCCTATCAATATGTCGAGTGATTCAGAGAATGACGACTGTTTCGAACATGGGTCCATCGCGTCCTCTAATAAATCCCCGTTTAAGAAACTCACTTTTCGTGACGTCCAAACCTCTATCGAAAAATATTATGAAACGGATGATCGGTATTCCAGTGAATTGGATATTTTGATGACGTATTTGAGGGGTCAAAAACAGTTATATTCCAAGGCGGTCTGTATCGTCGAGTTTAAACGGTGTTCTGTATTGGTTTCTGCTGCTTTGTCGAGTATAGCCCTTTCGCTCTTCATGGTATTAGAAGACTGCCCTCCTCGATTTGTTGCCGGATGGAATATGCTGTCTCTTGTTCTCTATTTTTTGAACATCTGGTTTCAATGGGGGAATCTAGCGGGGTCTTATCGCCTTTGTTCTAAACAATACGATCGATTTGTTCGCTCTATCGAAGGATATAGTATCGAACCAGAAATGGACAATCATGAACAAATCCATGAAATCCTTCGAAATACCGAAGAAAAAATGCGCGAGTGGAAGGATTTTATGGCAGTCGAATTGCCTACCGAATGTAAACAGTTTTTCCCTCTTTTGGCGAACGTCCAGATATTTACCTTTATTAAACGCATCGAAACCTATAAAAAGAATTTGGTGCTGAAGTTTAAAGACATCAAAAATGAGATTCGTTATATTCAGTGGAAGGGAGAGCAGCTCACTCCAAAAGAGGGTGTACGATTCCACTTCTTAGTCTCCATCAAAGAAAAAATAAAGAATGAGATTCTTCAATATAAAAACGCCTATGGAATCATGGACGATTTGTTAGCCAAAGAGATTCAGCGGACCGAACGCGTCTGGTGGTTTCTCTGGTCAAAAAGGTTTCATTTTCCAAATAATCCCGTGGTCACCGCGTATCTGGCTACTATCTTTGAGGATGATTAGCATACACTTGCCAATACCATGGCATATCATATATTATATTCACATGTTCGGTAGGATCTTGTAGTGTTTCTTGGATTTCTTTGGCGAGGGGGCTTTCATTCCAATGGATGATTAGGACCACGCGTTTGTATTGGGGGTTGGCGCGCAAGGGGTTCTCTATCATTCGATGAATGGTGCCGATTTGTAAGCGATAAAAGATAGAGGTGATTTGTTGTCTAGTGATTTGTTGACTCATTTTGGGAATACATAATTGTATTTGTTTTTCGATTGGCATATTATATGGTGGGAATACAAACGAAGAAGGTTGCGTCAATTTTATCTTATAGAATGATGGCCTCATATTGAAAGAGAGAACCATATTCCTTTTTGACTTCGGAGATGATGGCGGGACTGTCCTGAATGACGACCGATTTCTTGTATTTTTTGGCAAGAATTTCGGCAATTTTGAGTTTGGCCGATTCTTCTATAATAGGAAGGTGTATATTCGGCTTGTAACATACATCCGTGAATCGGTAATAAATCGTGTCGTCTCTTACATAAGTGGTACATTGAACGGCTGATAGCACGGCTTTTTTTTGAGGGATGGCTGTCGCCAAATGATAGGCATATTGCTCATTATGATACTGGTTGTATTCCGTAGTTGCTTGGAGGAGGGTAGATGGGACATTGTGTTGATCCATGAGTTGTTTGAGTGCCCTGGTATCCCTCGGGAAACAGGGGCCACCAAAAGAGAGACCCGGCTGGAAATACTTGCGACCGATTCTAGAATCGGCACCGATTGCGTTGAGAACCGTTTGTTTGTTCGCGCCGGCTTCGTCACACAAATCGGATATCATATTGGCGAAACTGATTTTGGTGGTAATAAAACCATTCAGTGAAATCTTGACGATTTCCGCTTCCAAGGGGGTCATAAAGGAAAATATGGGTTGGGTATGGGTCATCCGGGTATAGATCTCCGTCATGAGGGGATTCAGAATGGAGGGGACACGGGTGCCTACAAGAATCATATCTGGGTTCTCGAACCCTTTCACAATCTCGCCTTGAGCTACGAATTCGGGATTGTAGTTAATGGAGCAATTGGGGCACTGTTCGAGAAGGGGGCTAGCGATTTGGTCGATATAATGAGGCATGACAGTACATCCGATGATGAAATGTTTGTTCTGTGGTTTTTTGTGGTTGATTTTTTCCAAGAGACTGGAGAGGATCGAATGGTCGTAGAATTTTTGGCCGCCTCCATTCGGTGTTTGAACGAGAATGAAAATAAGGTCGGAATGATCGAGACCCGCTTGAAGATCCGTAGTAGCTTTGAAATGGGTGGTGGTTTGAAGGAGCTCGTCATAGTGGGGTTCTACAAAGGTCGCGGTTTTTTCATTGAGTTGGTCGACATAGGAGGGTGAAATATCTATACCGAGAACGTTGTATTGGGCTTTTTCTAAGAGGAGGGCGAATCCTAAGCCTAGTTTGCCGATTCCTATGACGGTTATGTTCTCTCTTTTATCCATTTGTCATAAAGGGTTATATTCGTTTTATGTTGTTTTGGTTTGCTTTGGTTTGCTTTGGTTTGGTGGATTATATTACCACATAATATTTCCCTAATTCGAATTTGGTATCTTTAAAATCGGATAGATGTTGTTGATATTGGGAGAACGGGATGACACGAATGTCGAAACTGATTCGAGTATGGTTGGTTTGATTGATTCGATTACAATGCCGGATTTGGTTGAAATAGGCTTGCGCAAATTCATTCGTTTGGAGAGATAGGTTCTCAAATTGAAATGGATGGACGTTCGATTGAGGCGAAGGTTCATAATAAATACTATTCGACCCCTCCATTTGGGTGATGGGGATGATGAAGTTCTGTTCGGATGGATGATGACCGAAATCGCGGTCACAATGAAGACCTACAATTTCAGGGGGATCGTTGGGATCGAATCCTATCGCTGCCGTCTGTGGAAGACTGAATCGGATATTGGGCGTTTTTTGAATCGCTACGTGAGTTTCCTTTGGGAAAAGGGGTTTGATATAATGGTGGATGAACTGATGATAGGTATCTTGGAATTGGGTATATTTGTCGACATATTCATGGAATCGTTTTACAAAAATGGAGTCGCGATCCTTTTTCCATTCATGTAGATGTTTGTGATAGTTTTTTTCTTCTTCTGTCAGTGTCGGGGTATCTAATAGGGTATGTATTTGGTCGAGAGAATCGGCGTATTGGAAAGAGAGAGAGAACATTTCTTTGAGTATTTCAGGAAAAGGGTTCTCACAGGAGTGTATTTGGACGGCCATTGTAGTATGTAGGGGTGGGGGATTTATATGGTTTTTATGGGGTCATAAAGGGTTTTTTACACCTTTTCACCTTTCAAACGCCGATTATATTTGATAATTCTGCCTTCAGGCAGAATTATCAATATATAAAGGCGATTTATCGGTGAAAAGTAACAGTTACCTAATTACGTTAAAAGATG
>Ga0114978_10000295_pt1 | contig 41989 bp, 26 predicted proteins | sample S_140212_EF_Meta_FD_87027 | JGI IMG/M metagenome (GOLD analysis project Ga0114978, IMG submission 87027) | Freshwater microbial communities from Lake Simoncouche, Canada to study carbon cycling - S_140212_EF_MetaG | ecosystem: Environmental > Aquatic > Freshwater > Lake | place: Lake...
ATCACACGAATCACACGAATCACACGAATCACACGAATAAGAGGAGACGAAATTTCAAGAGACTGAAAACTGAAAACTGAAAACTCACCACCGCGCACTTCGTTTATCGCGGCACCCTTTTTCCGATTCTCGACATTCTTCAGCATGGTCTTGACCAAAAAATCAGATTCACATAAAAAACCGCCCGCTTCGACACGTTGCTCGTTCGACATGAGCAGTTACTGCCGAAGCCCCTTCAAAATCATCTCTGCAATTCAATTCACCGCATTCAGACCGCAATCTTCAGGTAGGAAGGTTTCCATGCCCCGATCATCGTTCGGACTAGCCTCGTTGTTGGCTGGTGTCACTGTTCTCTCATTTTGTGGATCCGCCTCCGCACAATGGTTTTCCGGATTTCGCGGAAATAGCAACTGTGGTTGCTCGGCACCCTCTTATATGGGGCCGCCTCCGATTATGCAGCAATCGGCTTCGGCCTGCGGTGCCGCTCCCATGATGTCGGCGTCTTATGCCTATAATCAGGGTGTGCAAAGCGGTCCGGCCATGTGTCAGATTGAACAGCCGGTTCAAGTGGTTCATGTTCCGGTCGTGCAAACGGTCGCGGTGCAGCGGTTGCAACCGGTGATTCATCCGGTGATGCAGGACGTGCAGGTGACCGAATATCAACCGGTCAAACAAAAGGTTTCCAGGCCGGTGGTGCGGACCGAATACGTCGACCAGACGGTGACCGAGATGCGGCCGATTACCGAACAGAAAACAGTGAATGTCCAAACGGTCGACTATCAAAATGTGACCGAATACAAACAGGTGCAAAAGCAGGTTGGCTATTGGACCACGAAAAATGTTCCTACCGGAAAAATCCCGTCGTGTCAGTATGACAATCGGCCGAATTTTGCCGGTGCCATGAACCGGGCGAGCTACGATCTGCGAAATGCTTTTACCCCGAATTATAAGCAGACGCGAGAATTCGTGCCCCAGACAATGACGTGTACAGTGCCGTACTCGAAACAAGTCGCGATCCCCGGTATGAAGCAGGTCACTTATAATGTGACGCGCATGGAACCAACCCAGACCACTCGCAAGGTGGCGATGAACAAGGTGGTTTATGAGCCGACGGAAATCACCGTCATGAAGCCAATCACGGTCGTGAAGACGATCCAGACTGGCACGCGTGTCTCGTACGCTCCCATCGGCGGTACCGCTGTGGGAAGTAACCCAGGGACGAATAGTGCCCCCGCAGTGAGCTTGCAACCGACTCCCGACGAGAAAGCCTCTCGACCACGAACACCTCGTTCCGCAGAAAACAGTGACAATCTGGATGCCGATGCATTCAAAAAGTCAGGAGCCTTCACCCCCGTAACCGATCCGCTCGGATCACGTCAGAACACGTCTACGGTTTCCGCTCGGAAACCATCCGCTCCCTCCGCCGTGCGAGTGAGTCAGTGGGTCGCTCGGACCCCCGCTTCTTCCCTTCCGCAACCTGGTGGTCAGTCCGCGGCGATTTCCATCGCCGACTCTGCCCGGTAAAAAACTGCTTCTCGATCACATCGCCTGAAATGTTTTCCCCACGCGGTGCCGGTTTCCTGCCGGCACCCTTTTTCGTTCTTTGGACTTCAAGTCCGGGAATTCCCTGACAATTCCGCCGGTTTCCGCTAAGATATTCGGCATTGTGGCGAGGATCTCATGGTGAGGGCTGGTGTCACAATCGACGCAGCCTGCCGCGTGCAGGGCTTTGCAGGAGTGATTTCATGGTTGGTCTCATGGTGGATTTATCGCAGCGGTCAGCGGGATTGTGCCGATCCCTGTTTCTCCCCGTCCTGCTGATGCTGGGCGTTGTGAACCCGGCTCTGTTTGGGGCTGAAAATACCTCGAGCGAGCTGGATTATCCGCTGGTGGTCTTTAACGTGGCCAGCATGCAGAAGTTGCGGGACCATGCGGGGCTGATGTTCGAGTCGGCAGATCGCAAGGAAATGACGGACGTTGTCGATCGCTGGACGGTTGAAACCTTGAAAGAGACCAAGGGGCTCGATCGCAACCGTCCGTTTGGGATGATGCTGTATCTCAATACCGAATCGTTTTTTACCCCGTTGGGAATCACGTACCTTCCGGTTGAGAATCTGGACGAAGCGCTGCAAACATTGGCCTACGGCAGTGGGACGATTACTCCGGTTGAAGGAAATGCCAACCGACACGAAATTCGCTACGGCGAAAGTTTTAAAATCCGGACGCTCTACCGCAATCGCTATCTATTCATGGTGGGGCCTGATGGGAATGAAACCTCGCTGGATTGGAATTTTCCCGATCCGGAAAAAATGACCAGTCGGCTGTCGACGCAACATGACGTTGCGGTCTCGTTTCTGATCAAAAGTATTCCGATTGGCCTGAAAACGGTTGCCATGGCCGCTTTAAAAAGTCAGATGCTGGCCGATTTGCAACAGCGGGATGAAGAGCCTGAATCGTCGTATCGGCTGCGCCGGGCGAGTGGTGAGGGGTGGGTCGAGTTGCTGGATAAGATTGCGAATCAAGGGGAAGAGTTCACGATTGGTGGTCGGATTGATCCGGAAACCAAGTTGGGGCGGGTCGATATCGAAATTGCGGGGACTGGCGACAGTAAGCTGGCGAAGTTGTTTCAGAATATGACGGGAAAACGAACGTATTTTGGCAATTTGCTGGTCAATCCCGCGACCTTTACGATGTCTAGCTCGTGGCAACTGGACGAGAGTCAGCGAAAACTGTTGGGGACTTATTTTGAAGCCGCCGAACGGGATTTGACCAAGAACGCCGACAAGGAAACCGGAGCCGATCTGGCCAAAATTGTGGCGCCACTGTTTAAAACATTGCAGACCTCGGCGGACGTTGGTCACCTGGACGCATTTGCACAATTGACGGGGAGCGATCAGGAAACGTTTGTGTTGACGGGGGGGATCAAATTGGCCAATTCCCGCAACTTGCCGACACAACTGATGGAATTAATCGAGTATTTTAAGAGTGTTTCGACGGACAATGAATTGCTGATGAAGTTGGAGCTGGGGATGGATTCGATCGATTCGTTTCCCGTGCATCGACTCCCGATTGATGTTCCGGATGCACCGGGGCAACGGATGTTCGGCAAATCGGCCCAGCTTTATTTGTACGCCAGTTCCCAGGCGGTCTGGTTTGTTTTTGGTGGGGAATCGGCGCTGACTTCGTTGCGTGACGCGCTGGCAACGGTGGCGCAGCCGCAAGCTCCCCAGGAAGCGCGAAACCGGGTCCCGTTCCAGTTTATTACGCACGCCAAAAACTGGCTTTCCGTGGGCGATACGGAAAATCCGAACGCGGTGATCTTCAATGAACGGGCACAAGCTTCGTTCGAATCGGACAATGATGCGATGACGATGGAGATTCGTCCGACGGACCGGGGGGTCCGGATTCGGACCGAGTTTCAAAGCGGTTTTCTTTCCTTGATGGGGCGAGGGGTTTCCAGTGGGATTGATAATGGTTTCTTTCAACGCCCCCCCGGTGCAGGAGTTCGCAACCGAGGCCGTGGCCGTGGGGATAATCAACCGGCTCCTGCCGCGGAACCCGCCGCACCCGCGAAATAAATTGAGGGAGTTGATACACTCCGGCGGGACTTCCCGCATTTTTTGAACGAACTTCATTGAACGAAATTTTCATAGTATGACAACCAGTACGATTGCCTCGACCGAGATTTTCCTGGTTCGCTATGGGACGGTTCCCGAAGTGGCCCGGTTTGTCAATGCGAGTGCCGAATTCCCTGCGCGGGGCGTTGAGGTGGTGGTGGAAACCGACCGCGGACTGCAAATGGGGTCTGTGCTGGAGCGACTGAAGCCGGGTTTTGATCCGGCTGGCGAGAGCGTCACCGAATTCAAAATTTTGCGAGCTGCTACCGAGAGTGATCTGCAGTCGGCGCGTGACCGCATCGCCGAGTGTGAAGAGGCGTATCCTCAATGGTGTGCGCGGATCTCGCAATGGGGGTTGAATCTGGAACTGGTGGACCTCGAATGGACACTCGATCAACAGAAGTTGATTCTGTATGTCCTGTGCGACCGTGGTCCCGATTCGACCAAGCTGGCTTTACAAGCGGCAGCAGGGGGATTTGGGGTGATTGAAGTTCAGCCGGTTTCGTCGACCGGCTTAGTGACGATCCCCCAATCATCGTGCGGGAGTGGCGGGGGTGGTTGTGGTTGCGACCACTAAACCTGGGTGATAAGCCTGGGGGAAATTCGATCTTCGGTTTTGACAATCGAGAATCATTGCGGACAAATGCGGACAAACGAGGATCAACCCGTCTGATGACTTTGGGGATTTCCTCAGCCATGAATTCCTGTTTGAAGGGATTTTGCCAATGCGAATGCAAATGCCAAAACGAATCAATTTGGTTTCGTCCTGGATTGCGGTCATGATGCTGTTGTCATTCGTGATTTCGCCGGCAGTGGCGACCGAACCGCCGTCTGATGCGGTTTCTTCTGGCTGGGTTCCTGCTGGTTGGATGGGGATTGGCGGAAAATGGTTTGTGCCGAAGAAAACCAATTTCGTGACGAATTGGATGGCGATCCTGGTGGTCTTGGGATTCGTGATCTCGGAGGTCGCTTGGGCCAAGCCGCCAGCTAACGCGGTTTCTGCTGATGCGGTTCCATCTGGCGCGGTTCCTGCTGGGTTGGTGGGGATTGGCGGAAAATGGTTTGTGCAACAGGGGGCCAAGCCGGCTTACTTTTATCGAGATGGCGACCGCTATGCCGACTTGTTTTTGTATCACACAAAAGACTCGAACAAGGATGGGGTTGAAAATGTGCGACTCAGGCATGATTCGCTGTTTCTGATCATGGAGAGTCAGGGCTATCCGAATCATCCGACGGCGATTTTCCCCAACAGTGGCAATCCGAATACCATCAAGCTGCAGAAATTTGTTTTTCGGTTACCACTGGAACCGAAAATGGCGGACAAGATCACGCGGTTGCCGATGGGGCCGGTGGGAACCGCTTTAAATGGCGTCGTGTTCTTCAATCCCTTCGAGGCGGGAGGGATGAACGCGGTCGAAGGGTATTCGGAAGTCTGGCTGGATTCCTGCTGCGGGCATCCTTCGCCTACCGGAGTTTACCATTATCACAAGTACCCCAGTTGCGTGAAATCGCCGTTTGCCGACGATGGGAAACAGCATTCCCCGGTGATTGGTTTTGCGTTTGACGGGTTTCCGGTTTATGGGCCGTACGAAGAGTCGGGGGTGATGGCCAAGGATTTGAAGGGTGAGCGTGCCCTGGATGTCTGTAATGGGCATCACGATGACCAGCGCGGCTATCATTATCACGTCACTCCTGGCCGTTTCCCCTATATTCTTGGTGGTTATGCAGGAGTTGTCGAGCCTTCCAACAGCCCCGGTTTGCGTCGGGCGGGGACCGGACCAATTGTGAACAATGCGCAGCCCGGCACTCGGATGGATCAGGTGATTACAGCGGTCCGCCCTGGAACCGCAGCTCGGGGCCAAACGCATCAAATTCAGATCGAATTGAATCCCCAAGATGCTCAGCGACGAATGGCGGTCCCTGCGGAGAAACCGAGTTGGGGTCAGGTGGGTCCGTATGAAGCCAAGAAAATTTCGCGTGAGGGGAACATTGTTACGATCGAGATCGAGATTCCGGCGGATGCGACCGTGGGGGTGGTGTTTGATTGCCACCTGGAATTCGAACCGGCGACGGGTCGCCCTCCCATCGTGTTCAAAAAGAACGATGTTTTTCGGGTGATTGACTAAATTTGACAGAAACCGTTGCGTGCGGGGTCTGATCCACAGGTCGGATCAGGGCCGATCGGGACCGATCGGGACCGATCGGGGCTGGTCCGTTCGGATCGGATCCAGTCAGATTGGGGCAACCGTTCGGATTGGAAAAATCCGTCAATCGGTGCCAATTCAGGGTATACAATGCAGCCATCGCTTCCATAACATCGTGGGACGCGGCCGGTGTGGGGGCAGCGGGGTGTGGCTGATCGTTTCACAGGATTCCGTGCTCAGGCGGAGCAACGTACAAGAGACTTTATCACGATGAAATTTAGATTTCCCATCGTCATTATTGACGAGGATTTTCGGTCAGAAAATACATCCGGTTTAGGGATTCGCGCGCTTGCCAACGCCATTGAGGGCGAAGGGATGGAAGTGCTGGGGGTCACCAGTTATGGGGATCTCTCCCAATTTGCGCAGCAGCAGAGCCGGGCCTCGGCGTTTATTCTTTCGATTGACGACGAAGAGTTCACCCCCGGACCGGAACTTGACCCCGCCGTCGTGAATTTGCGGGCGTTCATTCAAGAGATTCGTCGTCGCAACGCAGAAATTCCGATTTATCTCTACGGGGAAACACGCACCTCGCACCATATTCCCAACGACATTTTGCGTGAGCTTCACGGCTTTATTCACATGTTCGAGGATACGCCCGAGTTTGTGGCTCGGCACATTATCCGGGAAGCGAAAGCGTATACCGACAGTCTTGCTCCGCCGTTTTTCCGAGCTCTGGTCCATTATGCTCAGGATGGTTCGTATTCGTGGCACTGCCCAGGTCACTCGGGCGGGGTCGCGTTTCTGAAAAGCCCGGTCGGTCAGATGTTTCACCAGTTTTTCGGTGAGAACATGTTACGGGCCGACGTCTGTAACGCGGTCGAGGAATTGGGACAACTGCTGGATCACACGGGTCCGGTAGCGGCTTCGGAGCGGAATGCGGCGCGGATCTTCAATGCGGATCACTGCTTTTTCGTAACGAATGGTACTTCGACCTCGAACAAGATGGTCTGGCATTCGACGGTGGCGTCCGGTGATATCGTGGTGGTGGACCGTAACTGTCACAAGTCGATTCTGCATTCGATCATCATGACGGGGGCCGTACCAGTCTTTCTGACACCGACACGGAATCATCTGGGGATCATTGGTCCGATTCCGCTGGAAGAATTTCGTCCCGAGAATATCCAGAAGAAGATTGAGGCCAATCCGTTTGCGAAGGCGGCTCAGGCCAAGCATCCCGATCGGAAGCCCCGAATTTTGACGATCACGCAAAGCACCTATGACGGGATCATCTATAACGTGGAAACGTTGATCGGGTTGCTTGACGGAAAAATTGGGACGCTGCACTTCGATGAAGCGTGGCTGCCGCATGCGACGTTTCACGAGTTCTATAAAGACATGCACGCCATCGGCAAGGATCGTCCGCGACCGAAAAGTTCGATGATGTTTGCGACGCATTCGACGCATAAATTGCTGGCGGGGATTTCACAGGCTTCGCAGATTCTGGTGCGAGAATCCGAAACCGAAAAACTCGACCGGAATATTTTCAATGAAGCCTACCTGATGCACACGTCGACATCGCCGCAGTATGCGATTATCGCCTCGTGCGATGTGGCGGCGGCGATGATGGAACCACCGGGTGGGACGGCGCTGGTTGAAGAGTCGATTGTGGAGGCCTTAAACTTTCGCCGGGCGATGCGGAAGGTGGCGGACGAATGGGGCAAGGACTGGTGGTTCACGGTCTGGGGTCCCGAGTCGCTTGCGGAAGAGGGGATCGGGCATCGCGACGATTGGTTGCTGAAGGCGAACGAGGAATGGCACGGCTTTGGCAACCTTGCCTCCGGCTTCAACATGCTGGATCCGATCAAGGCGACGGTGATTACCCCTGGACTGAATGTCAGTGGTAAGTTTGCCGAGTCGGGGATTCCGGCGTCGATTGTGACGCGGTATCTGGTTGAGCACGGCGTGATTGTCGAGAAAACCGGTTTGTATTCGTTCTTTATCATGTTCACGATCGGGATTACGAAGGGTCGTTGGAACACGCTGGTGAGTGCCTTGCAACAGTTCAAGGACGATTTCGACAAGAATCAGCCGATGTGGCGGATCTTGCCCGAATTTTGTCAACAATATCCACGGTACGAGGGGATCGGGTTGCGGGATCTCTGTGCGCAGATTCATGAAACGTACAAAGAGCATGATGTGGCGCGGGTCACGACCGAGATGTATCTGTCGGATATGCTTCCCGCGATGAAGCCCTCGGATGCGTTCGACATGATGGCGCACCGTGAGATTGACCGGGTCGAGATTGATCAGCTCGAAGGTCGCGCCACAGCGGTGTTGCTGACCCCGTATCCACCGGGCATTCCGCTGTTGATTCCGGGTGAGCGATTCAATCGAACGATTGTCCAGTACCTGGAATTTGCTCGCATGTTCAACGAAAAGTTTCCGGGGTTTGACACGGATATCCACGGGTTGGTCGAAGAAGAGAAGGACGGGAAACGGCGCTATTATGTGGACTGCGTGCGCCAGCGGCCGACGAATGGTGGGGGGAGTAGTTCCAAATAAGTTGGTCAGGGTGGTGGCCGAGACCGCGACCACGACCTTTGGCGGAATGACCAAAGATGGCAACCGTAAGGGAACCGACATTCTTGACAGCGGAAGAATATGGGCGTTTGCCGGCGAATGGCCGGCTGACGGAACTCGTCCGTGGGAGGGTTGTCGAATTAACGAGGCGATTCACCGCTCACGGTTTTTACCTGAACCAAATCGGATTTTGGCTGTCATCGTTTGTTCAGCAGCATGAGCTGGGCCGAGTTGTCGGTGGTGGTGCGGGCATGGTGACTCAACGAAATCCTGATTCGGTGCGTGGCCCGGATGTGGCGTTCTAGAGTTATGATCGGATCCCGCGAGGACCGCTGCCAGGTGGCTATTGGCCAGCGAGTCCAGAGCTGGTCATCGAAATTCGTTCCCGCGAAGACCGTTGGAAAGAAATTCATCAGACAGTCGGCGAGTACCTCGGTGCGGATGTTCTGCTGGTGGCAATGATCGACCCTAAACTACAACGAGTCCATTTATTCTCGGCGGATCGGGAACCGATGGTGTTCAACGCAACCGACCGATTGACGTTTCCGGAGGTGCTTTCCGGATTTGAGATCGTGGTGGGTGAGTTGTTTGACTGAAAATACTTGGTCGCAACGAGATACGGAATGAATTTAGTCTCTGAAAATCGAGAATGACATGTTGGAATCGATCACCATCGCCACCACCGGCTATCGCGGAATTGAGTCCCTGGAACTTCAGGGGCTGAAGCGGGTGACGCTTTTGGTTGGTAAGAATAACTGCGGTAAGAGCGGTAAGACATCGGTTTTGGAGGCGATTGGTCTTGGCTGGTCTGATTCACCGGTCCACGAATTGGTGAAGATTGCCGAACGCCGATCTGAAGTAGTTCCCTCGGTAGAGAATTTTAGCGCAGGCGAGATGGTGCCTCGGCACATTTTTCGAAATCACGAACTCAAGGAAAGCTCGCCCGTAAAATTTAAATTGAAGGGGACGCTAAATCGGACTCGAACAATCACCTGCATTGAATTGGCGAATGGTCAAGCAATTCGAGATGTCTGGTCTATGGGTGATCACAGCAATGATGGTAAATGCCGTCATCGAAATTGGGCGCTCGGACGAGAAAACACCGTTGCAGATGCGACTGACTCAAGGCCAGACCTTTCCCAATAAATTCCTCGGACGAAAATTTTCGATCGAACAAAGACAAAGGCAATGCCCGACTTTCTCGGGACGGAGTCGCTTTCCATGGGGGAAATGGGCTTTCTTTGGGAGAAATTTGTTTCAAGTGAATCTGAGTCGATCATTATTCAGACGCTCAGCGGGTTGGGGCCTGGACCGGAACAATTGGAGGTCGTTCCCGATTCCTCGTTCCGTGGTGCTTCGGGCGGTCACTTTAAAGTGAGTATGACATCACGCTGCCAACTTCTGGTGCGTAAACGAGGCTTAAATGGTGTCGGGACCAGGCAGAACCGGGGTCAAACTCGAAAAGACGATTTCGGAACGGCGTTTTGTTCGTTAAAATCAGGATCTTCGGTGATTTGCTACTCGAAATGAATCAAGCGATGCCGCCCAGAATACTCGGAGGGCTCTCGATTCTCCGACGACAAGCATGGTATACTGCACAAAGGCCTTCATCGGCTTCAGTCGACATCCGGTCAAAACGAGCTTTATCGCATTCAAAACTCGTGATTCCTGTCAAGGATGTGGTTACCGTAGAATTCAGGTTGGCGGGGCGGGCGAGTCAATTTTGCGAGGGAAAGGTCAAGCATGTCGACGCTGCTGGAATCGAGATTATTGACTGCGGAAGAATATGGGCGCTTACCAAATGATGGCCGGCTGACAGAACTCGTGCGTGGAAGGATTATCGAATTGAACCGACCATTCACTTCGCACGGGTTTTACATGAATCGTATTGACTATTTGATGACGCAGTTTGTCGAACAGCATCGGATTGGGAGAATTGTTGTCGGTGATGCGGGGATGGTGACGCAGCGTGATCCTGACACGGTTCGTGGTCCCGACTTGGCGTTTTACAGCTATCAACGGATTCCTTCCGGTTCTTTGCCCGATGGATATTGGCCAGCGAGTCCAGAGCTGGTCATCGAGATTCGTTCAGAGAGTGACCGCTGGAAGGATATTTTACAAAAAGTGGCCGAATATTTGAGTGCCAATGTGCTATCGGTTGCCGTGATTGATCCCGCACGGCAGCAAGTGCATCTTTTTTCGGATGCTGAAACAACCGTGTTGAATGCCACGGACCTGCTTACGTTTCCGGAAGTGTTACCGGGATTTGAAGTCGTCGTCGGGCGACTGTTCGAATAAAGCCGGGAGCCAACGTCTCCCTGGGAAAAAAATAGATTATGCAATTGCCAATTGTTTCAAACGTGGAAGCGACTCCGATTCCGATATTTGACGGACCACCATCGATTTCGAAGGGGACCTACGCCTTCGTCTCACTCGGCTGTCCCAAGAATCTGGTGGACAGTGAAAAGATGCTGGGTACGTTGGCTCTCGACGGGTATACGCTGGTGAGCGAAGCGGATGGTGCCGATTTCGTCATCGTCAATACCTGCGGGTTTATCGACAGTTCACGCGCCGAATCCAAAGCGGTGATCCGGGAAATGCTCGATCTCAAACGAGCCGGAAAAACCAAGGGTGTGATCGTCGCGGGCTGTCTGCCACAGCGACTCGGCCCAGCGCTGTTGGACGAGCTCCCCGAGATTGACCATATTGTTGGCGTGTTTGGCCGTGACGAAATCAATCGGGTGGCGGACCATCTGATTGGTGGAGCTCGTGAACAGCGTGAGCTCTTCCGTCCCGCGCCTCTCAAGGCGATGGATGATCGGGCACGGCTGCGGATTACGCCTCAGCACTATGCCTACTTGAAAATCTCGGAAGGTTGCGACCGGACGTGTACGTTCTGCTCGATTCCAAAAATGCGCGGCAAGCACATTACGAAACCAATCGAGATGGTGATTGCGGAAGCGCGGGAACTGGCCAAAGACGGCGTACGAGAATTGAATATCGTCGCACAGGACACGACCTATTACGGGCTGGATCTGTACGGCAAAGTTCGGTTGGTCGATTTGATCAAGGAACTGGATCAGGTCGACGGGATCGACTGGATCCGGCTCATGTATCTTTACCCGGTCCACTTCACGGACGATTTGATCCAAGCGATCAATGACTCGCCCAAAATCATTCCGTATCTGGACATGCCGCTCCAGCACATCAACGATCAGGTCCTGAAACGGATGCAGCGTCGGGTGAATCGGAGCCAGACGGAAGAACTGGTTCGCAAGCTGCGTGACCGGGTCGACGGATTGGTGATGCGGACGACGTTCGTGGTTGGTTTTCCGGGTGAGACCGATGAGCAATTCCAGGAGTTAAAGCAATTCGTGGAAGAGGCTCAGTTTGAACGGATGGGGGTCTTCCCCTATTCGTATGAACCGGACACTCCCGCAATTAAGTTGGATGGACATCTTCCGGAAGAAGTCAAAAATGCGCGGCGCGATGAACTGATGGCCCTGCAACAGGAAATCGCGTTTGAATATGGTGATTCACTTGTCGGCAGCGAAATTGATGTCCTGATTGACGAGCCGCTCGAAGACGGAGTTTGGGTTGGACGGGGTTACATGGACGCGCCCGAAATTGATGGTGTCGTTTTTGTGAGCGGTGAAGACCTGCAGCCTGGGATGTTTGTCCCGGTCGAGATCCTGCAGCGCAAGGATTACGATTTGATCGGGATCGCGGTGGACGATACCGATTCCGAATGATCTGGCAGATGAAACGTCGAGCGCGATCGACGCGCTTGACGTTCTGGTAGGGTAGGGTGGGGTGTAAAGATCGGGCTATTTTTGAAAGACGGAACCGATGAGAACGCTGACATTGGGATGTTTTTTGCGAAAAAGTGTTTTGCTGCGATGTTTTCTACTGCATTGTTTTTTATTGGGGCTGGCTGTGCAGGGATTCAGCGGCTTGGCGGATGCAGGTGACAAATTGAAATACCCACTCACCAAACAGATTGACCATGTTGACACGCTGCATGGTAAGCCAATTCCAGACCCCTATCGCTGGCTGGAAGACGATGTACGTCAGTCCAAAGAGGTGGCTGATTGGGTCGCTGCGGAAAACAAGGTGACGGCGGATTATCTGGCGGCACTTCCCCAGCGAGACGCGATCAAAAAACGGCTGACGGAACTCTGGAATTACGAAAAATTCGGGGCACCGTTCAAAGCCGGGGGGCGGTATTTTTACTTTAAGAACGACGGACTGCAAAACCAATCCGTCCTTTATAAACTTGAATCCCTCAATGCCGATCCGGTGGTGTTCATTGATCCGAATGCCTGGTCCAAAGACGGGACTGTGGCCTTAGGATCGACCTCGTTCAGTGACGATGGACGCTATGTGGCCTACAGCGTTGCAGACGCCGGTTCCGACTGGAATACCTGGCGGATCATCGAAGTGGAAACGGGCCGATTGTTGGCGGACGAATTGAAATGGGTCAAATTCAGTGGTGCCTCATGGACCACGGATAGCAAAGGCTTCTTTTATGGTCGTTATGACGAGCCTCCCGCTGGTGCCGCATTTCAAAAAACGAATCTGAATCAGCAGGTGTTTTACCATCGGGTTGGTACTTCGCAGGCTGACGATGTGCTGGTTTACAAGCGTCCGGACGAACCGTCCTGGGGCTTTCGAAATCAGGTGACCGAGGATGGTCGCTATCTGGTGACGGAAATCTGGAAGGGGACCGCTCATAAGTATCGGATCGTGTACAAAGATCTGGCCGAACCGTACGGCATGGCGCTTGATCTCGTGCAGGATTTTCAGCATGAATACAGCTTCATTGGGAATGAAGGGCCTGACTTCTTCTTTCAGACAGACCTGGATGCGCCGCGGAAACGAATCGTAGCGATTAATATTCATAAGCCGGGGACCGTGCGCGAGGTTGTGCCGCAATCGACCGAAACGCTGACTTCCGTCAATATTGTCGCCAACATGTTTGTGATGTCATATCTCAAGGATGCCAAGACTCAAGTCAAGATGTACTCGCTCGATGGCCATTTTGTGCGAGAGGTGGAATTTCCCGGGATTGGAACCGCGACGGGATTTGGTGGAAAGCGGACGGATACCGAGACCTTCTATTCGTTCTCGAGCTTCGCAACGCCACCGACGGTTTTTCGCTATGACATGCTGACCGGTGAAAGCACTTTGATGAAGCAGGCGCAGGTCAAGTTCAAGCCTGATGACTATCAGGTCGAGCAGGTCTTTTATTCCAGTAAAGACGGAACCAAAGTGCCGATGTTTATCACCTCGAAAAAGGGGATCAAACTCGACGGCAGTCATCCAACCTTGTTGTATGGTTATGGGGGATTCGCGATCTCGTTGACTCCTGGTTTTTCGATTGCTCGGGTGGCGTGGCTGGAGCAGGGGGGAGTGCTTGCGATTCCCAATCTGCGCGGTGGGGGTGAATATGGTGAAGAATGGCATCTGGCGGGGACAAAGCTGAGTAAACAAAATGTTTTTGACGACTTTATCGGTGCCGCAGAATGGTTGATTCAGCACAAATACACCAGCAGTCCAAAACTCGCGATCCAGGGGGGAAGTAATGGTGGGCTGCTGGTCGGTGCCTGTATGACGCAGCGGCCTGAGCTATTTGGTGCTTGTCTGCCAGCGGTCGGGGTCATGGACATGCTGCGATTCCATCAATTCACGGCGGGTCGTTTTTGGGTCGATGATTACGGTAGTGCTGAAAATCTGGAGGAATTCCAGGCGTTGCTGGCGTATTCGCCGTATCACAATTTGAAGCCAGGGACTCGATATCCCGCCACGCTGGTGACGACGGCCGATACCGATGACCGCGTGGTTCCCGGCCATAGCTTTAAATTTGCGGCACGTTTGCAGGGATGCCAGTCTGGGGATGCACCGACACTGATTCGGATTGAAACGCGTGCCGGTCATGGTGCGGGCAAGCCGACCGACAAGATGATTGAAGAAGTTGCCGATCAATGGGCCTTTCTCGCCAAAAATCTGGGGATGAATCGTTGAGGTCTCCAAAGCCCCCAAACGAACGACGGTTGGGGGTGGTTTGGTTTTCCGAATCGTCAGTGATCAAATTCGGTTGATGGCTTGACTGATACCATCGATTTATTCGGGAAACTTCTTTCCAATTTATGAGGCGGGTGGTCAGTACATCGCTGCAATTCCATTGACTGTACGATATTCTTGCAGCTTCACAATGAGCCGTTTCTTTGTAGGTCCATACTGATGTCGAATGATAAACCCGGTGCTGACAATCCTCCGTTGAATCCCGTCGAGGTTTTGCGCCAGTTGTCGAAAGAACTGGGGACCACGGTTGGTGGCATTTGGATCGGCGGCGATGGGCAACTGGTGCTGATTGCGGCAAATCAACTGGAAGAAAGCGGATTATTTGATGGGGTTGAGGGAAAACAGTTTCTGCAGAGCATTTTGATCGAGACGCTCGGCCAACGACGGGTGCAGTCGTTCGATACTGAGGGGCAGATTGTACCCAAGGCTTTCGGACATGCCACGTTGTTTGTGGTGCCGATGTTTATCGCCGAAACTCGTCCATGCCTGATTGTCATCGCGGAACGGCCCCATCTTCCTCAAGAGCAGCGGTTGGGGGTGGTACGGCATATCGAGTCACGTCTCCCCGAAATGGTTCAACAGCTGACTCAGTTCGTTGTTACTCAAGAAACCCGTCCCAGTCCTGCCCCCTCGCCGACACCAGCCAGGCCCGTGTTGACTCCGACGATCGTTCAGTCGCCTCCTCATTCGGCTGCCGCGGCCCAGGGGCCGTCAGGGACACCGTCTCAATTCCCCCCAAGGCCACTGGTGGATAGTAAGGAAGTTCTGGACTATCTTTTGGCTTTACAGCGGAGCCTGGATTTAAACGAGGTTACAAATGTGGCGGTCAATGACGGCCGCATCCTGATGGGGGTAGACCGGGTCAGTCTAGCGGTCCGCAGTGGTCGAAAAACAATCGTGAAAGCAGTCAGCGGGCAGGAATCGGTTCATCCGCGGGGGAACTTGATTCGGGCGCTGCAGCGGCTGACAGATAAGGTGATTAATTCCGGCGAGTCTTTCCGGTATGACGGATCGATTGGAGCGATTCCACAGCAGTTGGAAGAGCCGCTGGCCGAATTCATTCAGGAAGCAGGGACACGCTTTCTGTTGATTGTTCCCCTGCTTGAGCCTGAACGACTGGTGAAGCCCGAAGAGACGGGGGGAAGTGGGAAGCAAAAGCCGGTCGTACGAGCTCACATTGGTGCCTTAATCATCGAGCAGATGTCGAGTAGCGAACCCTCGCCGCAATTGAAATCAACGCTGGATTCGGTCGTCGACCATATTTCTGCAGCGACCCATAACGCTCAGGCTCATAGCACGATTTTCCTATTGCCGCTCTGGCGTTCGACCGGTCGATTTTTCGAATGGCTGCGTGGACGTCGTCTGGCGATTGCCGGCCTGATCGCGGGGCTACTGCTCGCGGCCGTCGCGGCGATGGTGTGGGTTCCCTGGGATTATCGAGTCGATGCCAAAGGGAGGCTGATGCCCGTCATTCAGCGAGAGATTTTTGCCCCTTGGGACGGTCATGTCGATGTGCTGCACGTGAAAGGGGGGCAAGTTGTCACGACAGGTACCAAGCTGATCACTCTGCGGAGCGACGAGCTGAGTGCCGAGAAGGTTAAAGCCGAGAACGACAAGCAAGAGAAACTGAAACAGGTCCGTTCATTAAGCACACAAGCGCATGATGCCAAGGACAAAGGCCAGGAAGAGGAATATAAAAAGGCCAAGGCAAAACTGGGTGAAACCCAAGTCGAAATCAACGGCATCGAGAGACAACTGGAACTCCTCGATCAACGGATCGAACAGTTAACCGTTGTTGCACCGATTGACGGAATTGTGACGACGTTTCAGGTTGAGCAATTGCTGCAGAACCGACCCGTGAAGCGGGGGGACCTGTTGCTGCAAGTGATGGATGAAAAAGGGGCGTGGCATCTCGAACTTGAGATTGCGGAACACCGAGTTGGTCGAGTTCTCAAAGCTCGGAACGAGCTTAAGCAAGTGGGCCAAGCCGAGGATCCAAAGCTGCCAATCGAGTACCGGTTGCTCACAGCGCCTGAGAAAAGCTATCAGGCAAAACTTGATACTCTGGCAACGCGTGCCGTGACGGCGGAAGAGGATGGGAGTGTATTGGAAGCGCGGGCTTCGCTGGCGGATCGCGATACGCTCGATCTGACGCAAGTGAACACGATTGGTGCCGAAGTGCGAGCCCGTATCGGCTGCGGAAAATCGAGTTTGGGGGATGTCCTGTTCGGTGACGTGATTGAATTCATTCAGAAGTATCTTTGGTGGTGATTCCTCGTCTCGACGCGTGGTCGAGACGAGTGGAATCGTCACCATTGCGCGTTGCTTCAGACGGGAACATCAACCCATCGTCGCTCGGCGAAGGATTGCAACACCGCATCGGCGACGGCCTGAGCACTGGCTCCGTCGTCGAAGCCGGGTGTGGCATCGCGGCCTTCGACGATGGCACTCACCAGTTCATACACCAGGTCATAACGGAAGACGGTACTTGGTTTTCCGTCGGCAGGATTACGCGGGCTGCCGGCAGGCTTCATGAATTCGGCGGGGACCAGTGATTTTTCCATGGTTCCGCCATGTTTGCCAACCAGAATGTAGTTGGGATCGACCAGTTGATAAACCGCCGAGCCTTCGCTGCCGTTGACTTCAGCCCACTCGAAGCCGACCCCATTGTTGTGGTGTCCTTTCATCAGTGTGCTCCCTTCCCAGACCCCGACTGCTCCGGATTTAAACGTTCCAATCAAGGCGGACCAGTCGTCCACTTCGGAGGGTTCGCACGACTTGCCATCGACGGTCTTGTCTCGTGGAACAAATGTTTTGACGGATCCACAGACGCTTTGGATCGGACCCATCAGATCCTGTGCGAAGTCGATGCGGTGGATCGTCATATCGTAGAGATCGCCAGCTCCGGCCAACGTTTTGTATTGACGCCAGCCCCAGCTGGTTTCGGGGAGATCGAGAAACCGCTGACTGCGGAAATGGCGAGGCTCGCCCAGGGCTCCGCTCTTGACCAGATGGCTGAGATAACGCATTGAGGGGGCAAAGCGATAGGTAAAAGCGGTCATGTGCCGAACCCCCTTCGCTTTGGCAGCCTGATACATTTCGGCCGCCTCGGTATAGCTGACACCTAACGGTTTTTCGCACATGACATGCTTGCCACCTGCGATACAGGCGAGGGCGATTTCCTTGTGGGTAAAGTTGGGGGTGGCAATGATGACGGCGTCGATGTCCTTGTCATTGGCAATCTGGTGGAAATCGGTCGTGTACTTGGCGGGACCCCATTCGTTCTTGCGCTGGTTAAGAAGTTGTTCATTCGGGTCACAGACCGCAGCCAGCTCACATCGGGAGTCAACCCGGATCCCGGGAACATGATGAAAATCGGAAACCAGACCGGCCCCGATAATCGCGATGCGAACTTTTTCGTTTGCCATTTCGATCTTTCGTGATTGAGTGGGTGAAGTGCAGCCACAAACGCCGGGCCGCAGCGATGCGGATTGTTTCAGACCCGAGATCGGTTTGCAATTCGCCGAGAGACTCGATGAAGGGCGTAGGCGAACTTATTGACGAAGATTGATTTTCGCAGTCCAAGCTGCTTTAAATTCCGGATGAAACCTCGGACAGAATTTCTCATTCACGAAAGACGGTTCCTCATGCGACATCGAATCTCCGTTTCATTGCTGGCAGTGTTGTTCGCCGTCGTTTGTCAGACCACGGGCTGGTGTGAAGAACCCGGATTTCGCTCGCTGTTCAATGGAAAAGATTTGAGTGGTTGGGAGGGGGATCTGAAGCTTTGGAAAGTCGTCGATGGCACCATCGTGGGTGACTCGTCCGGGATCGAGCACAATCAGTTTTTGGTGACCAAAGACGAGTTTGGCAATTTTGAGTTGAAACTGGAGTTCCGCCTGAAAGACGGTATTGGTAATTCCGGGGTTCAGTTTCGGACCAAGCGGATTCCGAACAGCACCGAGGTCTCGGGTTATCAGGCGGATATCGGGGAAAATTACTGGGGTTGCCTCTACGACGAATCGCGGCGAAACAAAGTCCTGGTCAAGGCCCCCGCAGACTTAGAGAAACAACTGAAAAAAGGGGATTGGAACGAATATTCGATTCGTGCCCAAGGTGACCATATCGTGTTAAAGCTGAATGGTGTCACCACCGTCGACTACAAGGAACCCGATGCCGAGATTGCTCGAAAAGGGATTATTGCCCTGCAGGTTCATAGTGGGGGACCACTCAAGGTCGAGTTTCGTAAGATCCGGATTCAGTCTTTGGCGGATTGATCCGGGGTAATTCACTTGCGAAGTGAGGGGGACAGACACAGTTTTGTCGGCTAAACGATGAGTGAATGGTTTGAGTGCTTTGGCGGATCTTCACTTTGTCGCGGGAAAAATGAGACAGTCCCCGATCGAAGTGAATGAACCAGTCCCCGAACTGTAAACGGTTACCTCAACGGGTGTCAACCAAACTCCGTTTCGCCTGATCATCAAGGAGGGCTGATGGTCAGGCGGCCGAGGATGGGTCGATGATCGCTGAGCATGCTCCAGCTGTTATGACATTCCCAGACATCGATAAACTCGTTGACCCAGATTTGGTCCAGGGCCAAGACAGGGAGGGGGATTGGCCACGTTGCTGTATATCCTGTACCCTGTTCACGCATGGCCAGCCGACAGTGGACTAAGAGTGGCTGCAGAAAGATCGAGTCATCCGGGGTGTTAAAATCGCCCATGATGATCAATGGGCGGTCTGAGAGTTTTGCTGCCAGCTGAGCCAATTCCAGGAGGGGACGGCGGCGTGATTGGTTTAATTGAGCGGAAATATCGACCAATAGCACCGTGAAATCCTGATCCTCGACACGGAGATCAAATTGTTCGCACCACGAGTTTGGCAAGAGCGAATGGCTGATCTGTTCCTGCACTTGGCCATGAACGGCAATCAGCCCTCCAAAGTGCGTTGTTGCGACCGCATAGTCTGTGAATTCTCGTCGCCATTCGTCGGCGACGGTTCGATAATAGGTATTGGCTTCAACCAAGCCAAATAGGGTGGGGTTCCACTTGCGGAGTTGTTTTGCGGGGGGACCGACTTGGGACGGAACGTGTGCGGTATTCCAGAATACGACCCGAAGCCCCGCTTCGTGCGACGTTTGTGGATCGACAGTTCGCGTTTGTGGATGGTTCACAAACTCGGACTGGTAGGTCCAGAAAGCAAAGGCCAGCATCGCGGCAAAATTCAGACGCGTTAGCGAAAACCTGGCGGAACCACGATCGACTGTTGCACCCCATTTCCAACCGATTCCTGCAATCAGGCTCCAAATCACCAAACCGGGGATCGGCGTCAGATAGTAAATCAACGCCCAAGGATGAAACCGATCACGAATTGTCAGGCGAAGTAACAGCCCCGTAACGATCAACCCCCAGGACAAATAGGCAATGGATCGCAAGAAAAGGGATCGCATCCCACGAATCCACCGCATCAGCGGCATCCGCGATGAATTTGAGTTCGCGACGGGAATCGACTCGGAACCCAGGTCTGTCATGCAAGCAGGTCTTTCACCACTTCTCCGTAGAGATCCGTCAGGCGGAAATCGCGCGCGGCATAACGATAGGTCAACTGCGTATGATCGAATCCCAGCAGATGCAGCATCGTGGCATGCAAGTCATGGATCGAGACCTTCTTTTCGACCGCCTTGAATCCAAACTCGTCGGTGGCTCCATACACATAGCCTCCTTTCACGCCCCCACCCGCCATCCAGACGCTAAACCCATGATGATTATGGTCGCGCCCGTTGATTTTCCCGGCGTTCGAACCGGGGGTCGGTAATTCGACGGTCGGCGTCCGGCCGAATTCTCCGCCCCAAAGGACCAGAGTTTCGTCGAGCAATCCCCGTTCTTTCAGATCGCTCAACAGCGCACCAATCGCCTTGTCACATTCACCCGCCAGTTTACGGTGATTAACTTCGATATCGTCGTGATTATCCCAGGGCTGGCCTTCGCCATGCCACAACTGTACGAACCGAACACCACGTTCAATCAGCCGGCGGGCGATGAGCAGTTGCCGGGCCTGGACGCTGTTTCCGTAGGCTTCCAGCACATGTTTTGGTTCCTGCTGGATGTCAAAGGCGTCGGTCGCTTCCATTTGCATTCGATAAGCGAGTTCGAACGAGTGAATCCGGGATTCGAGTGCCGCTTCGTTGGCCCGCTGATCGGCATGCTTTCGGTTCAATTCCTGCAGCAGGTCGAGCTGCCGCCGTTGCTCGCCCCGGGTGGTTTGGTCATTGCGAATGTTTTCGATCAATTTTTCGATGTCGCGATGCCGCGTGTCGATGTACGTTCCTTGAAAAACACCTGGCAGAAACGAGGATCGCCAGTTTTGTGCCCCGGTGATTGGCAAACCATTCGGACACATGGCAATGAAACCGGGTAAATTTTGGTTTTCGGTCCCCAAACCATAGGTGACCCATGAACCAAAGCTGGGGCGAGGCAACCTGCCGTCTCCGCAATTCATCAGCATCAACGAGGGTTCATGATTGGGGACTTCCGCATGCATGGACCGGATCACGCAGATGTCGTCGATATGCTGAGCGGTGTTGTGGAAGAGTTCACTGACTTCGATTCCCGACTGACCGTAGCGGGAAAACTTGAACGGCGAGGCTAGGGCGGCCCCGGTTTTGCGTTCGGTTGGTAAGTTGGGAGTTGGCAGTACCTGCCCGGCGTATTTGGTGAGCGAAGGTTTCGGGTCGAAGGTATCAACATGCGAGGGTCCTCCATTCAAAAAAATGTGAATGACCTGTTTGGCTTTTCCCGGAAATTGTGCGGGCTTTGAGAGCATCGGCGATTGACCCGCCGTGGAACTGGAATCGGCAATGGCCCTTTTTCCGTCGTTCAGCAATCCCGCCAAACCCAGCGCTCCGAACCCCGTTCCCGATCGAGCGAGAAATTCACGGCGTGTGGAGGGGGTCTGAATCAGTTGTTGCAAATTCATGTCGACCTCGTTTTTTCCAATTTTCGCACGTTGATCTCTACCCAACTGCCGTAATTCTACGCGACCGGGAACCTGAAACGAAACCATCCTGATCGCTGCCACCATCAAAGTCATCGAAACAGGGCTTGCAATCCAGAGTACCACCCCGACATGACTGCAACATGGCAGTGACAGTGACCTGAATGACATCGGCCATCAGGGTTGCGTCAAATTAAAAAAACGCGTTACTTCAGTTTTGGCGAGGCATCCCTAGAATAGAGACTCGTGCTTACCTTCCGCAAACAATCGGCGAAATTCGGTCAGCACCGCCGCCACGATCACGACACGAGACAGGAGCCAGCGATATCCATGGGCGAACAATACATTTTCACGATGGAGGATCTCCGTAAGTTTCACGGCAAGAACGAGATCCTGAAAGGGATTTACCTGTCGTTCTATCCCGGTGCAAAAATCGGGGTGCTGGGTCCGAACGGAGCGGGAAAGTCGACGTTGCTGCGGATCATGGCAGGCCAAGACAAGGATTTTATGGGGACAGCCAAGCTAACCCCCGGCTTTGACTGTATTTACGTTCCTCAAGAACCGGTGCTGGATCCCGAACACACCGTGATGGATGAAATGAACGATGCGGTCCGGGTCAAACGAGCCGTTTTGGCCCGATATGACGAGATCAACGCCAAATTTGGCGAAGAGATGTCACCGGAAGCGATGGACAAGCTGATCGAAGAGCAGGGGAGGGTTCAAGAGCAGATCGACGCTCAAAACCTCTGGGAACTCGATCGCGAACTGGAAATCGCGGCAGATGCCATGCAGCTACCCCCGTTTGAATCGAAGATTGGACCGCTGTCTGGGGGAGAAAAACGGCGCGTCGCCTTGTGCAAAGCGCTGCTGCAGCACCCGGATATGCTGCTCTTGGACGAACCGACCAACCATCTGGACGCCGAATCGGTGGCCTGGCTGGAACGTCATCTGCATGACTACAAGGGAACTGTCGTGGCGGTAACCCACGATCGCTATTTCCTGGATAAAAGCTGTGAATGGATTCTCGAACTGGATCAAGGACGAGGGATCCCCTTGCACGGGAACTACACGAAATGGCTTGAACAGAAAGAAGAGCGGTTGCGGAAAGAAGAGAAGGCGGCTTCAGCTCGCGACAAGACCTTACAGCGAGAACTGGAATGGGTGCGGATGTCTCCGAAAGCCCGGCAGGCCAAGAGTAAAGCTCGGTTGGAAGCTTACGAAAAATTGCTGGCGGAAGAGCAGGAAACTCGCGATGAGAGCATCGAACTCCGCATCCCGCCCGGCCCGCGACTGGGTGAACAGGTGGTGGTCTTCGATAAAGTGTCGAAAAGTTTTGGTGACCGAGTGCTGATCAATGACCTCTCCTTTTCGCTGCCACCAGCGGGAATCGTGGGGATCATCGGCCCGAACGGCGCTGGGAAAACGACGCTGTTCAAGCTGATCGTCGGCGAAGAACAACCTGACGCCGGAAAAATCACCATTGGGAAAACGGTCAAGATTGCGTATGCGGAACAGAATCGGACCACCCTCGACGGCGAAAAGACTGTCTACGACAACATTTCCGGCGGGGCCGACTTCCTGCATTACGGCAACGTCCGGATTAACACGCGGGCCTATTGTGGTAAATTCAATTTCAAGGGGGCTGATCAGCAAAAACAGGTGAAATACCTGTCGGGTGGAGAACGAAACCGGTTGTTATTGGCCAAAACGGTCACCGTCGGCGGCAATCTGCTGCTGCTGGACGAACCAACAAACGATCTCGACATTGAAACGCTGCGAACGCTGGAAGATGGTATTGCCAGCTTCAGCGGTTGCGCGGTCGTCATCAGCCATGATCGCTGGTTTTTGGATCGGGTGGCAACCCATATCCTCGCCTTTGAAGGTGATAGTCAGGTCTTCTTCCATGAGGGGAACTTTGAAAGCTACGAGCTGATGAAGAAGCAGCGATTGGGAGCGGATGCCGATCAGCCACATCGCATCAAATATCGTAAGCTGATCAAGTAAGCGAGACTTCGATTGGTAACGGCCTGGCGGCCACGGTCTGGAAGCCGTGGTCGCAGAGGCTGGCGCGCAGTTTGCTAACTTGATCACCTTCGAAAGGAACAGGGTTTGTTTATTTCTCGGATCGAATTGGTGAACTGGCGTAATTTCCGTTCGGTGGCGGTCGATCTGCGAGATCGCATGTTCATCGTTGGGCCCAATGCGTCTGGAAAATCCAATTTTCTGGACGTATTTCGCTTTCTTCCTGACATTGCCAAGGGGGGAGGTGGGTTGCAAAAAGGGATCGATGATCGTGGAGGTGTTTCCACGCTGCGGTGCTTGTCAGCACGGCGCGATCCCTCAATCAAAATCCGTGTCGAGCTGAAGGATGACCATGCAGAAACAACACCGAAATGGGTTTATGAGATTGCCTTCGCGCAACAAACAAGGGGTGATCGAAAGCCCTATTTAATCCGTGAACAAGTCTGGGGACAGGGAAAATGCATCCTCGATCGTCCTGATAAAGAGGATGAGAAAGACAAAGATCGACTCACACAAACCTCGCTGGAACAGATTAACGCGAACAGTGGTTTTCGGGAGATTTCCCGGTTTTTTGAAAAGGTGACATACCTGCATCTGGTCCCCCAACTGGTTCGTCACCCGCGTGAATTTTCAGGTCCGGGAATTTCCGGAGACCCCTTCGGTCGCAGTTTTTTAGAACGAATTGGTTCGGTGCCGGAGAAAACGCGGAAATCGCGATTGGCAACAATCGAAAAATCACTGCAAATTGCAATTCCGCAACTCACGAAACTGGAGTTTGTGACGGATCTCAAAGGGGGGGGGAATTCCGCATCTGGAAGCGGTTCATGAACATTGGCGACCGGGGGCAGGCAAACAGCGAGAACGCGAATTCTCTGATGGTACGCTGCGCCTGATTGGCCTCTTGTGGTCGCTGTTCGAGGGGGATTCATTGTTGCTGCTGGAAGAGCCAGAATTGTCTTTGAATTCCGCGATCGTGGAAAAGCTGGCACCCCTGTTTCATCGGATTCAACGACAGAAAAAACGCCAATTGCTGATTAGCACACATAGTGCAGATCTATTGAGTGACAAGGGAATTGCACCGGAAGAAGTACTACTGCTTGAGCCGAGAAAAGAAGGGACCAGCGTCACCACGGCATCCGCAATTAAAGACGTGACCGCACTTCTAGATGCGGGAATGAATATCGGCGAAACCGTACTACCAAGAACCCGCCTGTCAAACATTAACCAGTTAACGTTATTTGAATGATCAGTCCGATCGCCGTCAACATCGCAGTTGAAGATGAATTGAGCGAAATTACAATGGCCAACTCTGCGATTTTGTGGTGAATCAGTGGAACGTGCCAGCAGCGGCCAATGTTGCGACACATTTGAAGCGAACCCTGAATCGACTTTCTCAATTTGTCCCAATCATTCCCTGATTTTGACCGGTTTGCGAACATTACGCCTCGCACCCATTCCAAATCACAGACGGATCTTCCCATGATTTTGCAGACAGCCTAAACTCATGCTGCAGGTTGCCGAGTGTCGACGCTCGGTGATTGAGAATCACGCTCAAGGAGGAGAGTCGCATGAGACAATGGATTGTCACAGCGTTGTTGTTGGCTGCCAGTACGATCTGTGTGGTGGTGGCCAGCGATCAACCCAAGTTGAATACCAGCGGCGCGACCGGACGCACTCCTTTAAAGTCGGCTTCCAATCCATCAAAAGGGGAAGGGGGGGCTCAAACGTCTCAAACGTCTCAAGCGATCGCTTCTAAGCCGACACATCATGAGCATGCAGCCAAACAGCTGACCGAAGCATTGCGGGTTGCGTATCAGCGCGGTGACGCAAAAGCCTTCGCCAACACGTTTACCATGGATGGAGAATATCTCGATGCTCACGGAGAAGTTTTCCATGGGCGTAAGCGGATTGCTGAAGATTTGGCGATTTTGTTTCGGGCATCACCCGAGTCGACCATTGAAATTGAGCTGACTTCCACGCGTTCGATCGGCAGAAATTTGATCGCGGCCGATGCAGTCACTCATTTCAAAAAGTCTCCGGAATCCGTCGCGGTTCCTGGGAAGTGTCATCTGATCTGTGTTCGTGAGGCGGACTCGTGGTTGATTGCCAGCCTTCACGAATCCCTGATGGAAGACGAAGCCTGGTCACATCATGGTCGCGTCAGCCAATTGGAATGGCTGGTCGGCGACTGGATCAGTGAAGGGCAAGAGGCCCACGTTCACTTTTCCTGCCGCTGGGACGAAAGCGAACATTTTTTGCTGCGTGATTTCACGATCGAAGTCGCAGGAACCCGGCCGTTATCGGGAACTCAGCGAATTGGTTATGACCCGATCACCCAGAAGCTGAAATTTTGGACCTTTGATTCCGCCGGGGGATTTTCGGATGGATTCGTTCATGGCACCGGTGAGACGTGGACCTTGAAGTCCTCGGGAGTCACCCCCGATGGACAACTTGCCCGGGCGACCAACATCTGGACACGAATCGACAACAACCGAATGACTTCTGAAACCACGGATCACATTGTTCGTGGCGAACAGATCCACGATGACGAGAAACTGACGATTGTCCGCAAGCCCCATCGCACCGCGGAGGGTGCTGCTGCGGGTGATCGTCGGAAAAACTGATGTCCGGTCGCCGAAACGTTTTTTGATTCGTATCAGGATTCCCGTTTCCCCGTGTGGGGTCTTCAGGAGAGGCGATCATGCTCAGTCGTACTGTTGTTTCTGGAGTCGCTGTCGTCTCGTTGTTGGCTCTGGCGATTAGCCCCGCTTGGGGTCGTGGTGGGCATGGCGGGAATGCCAGTAGTGGTGGAATTACTGGTCCCGGTCCTGGTCCCGGTGTTGGGAGTGGTAATCCTTCGGGTGTTGGTGGTGGTGGCGGTTTTCGTGGCGGTGCCAGTCGAAATCATCCGGGTGGTGCCGGGGGAGAGTCCGGTATCAGCAGGCCCGGTATGGGTGGCCCCGGACCGACCGGATCGACGGGAAATCATCAACCTGCGGTACCCGTTCGTGACATCTCTCATTCGCGTTCAGTTCCAACCGCCCCGCCCTATTCCGGGGTGACCAATCCATCTCACCAACCGAATCTATCTCACCAACCTCATTTTGGTGAGCCGATTTCGAATCGTTTGCATTCCAGGGGGCCCTCAGTGCAGGGAGGTGCGGTGGGAATTCACCGCAATCAACCCGAAATGCACCGCGAGTCCTTTGGTGGAAATCATTTTCGTGAAGTGCGGCCAGATCCCAGAATGTCTCATGGCAGCGGAATGCCTCATGGTGGAATGCCTCATAGCGGTGAGGTACGCCACCCAGGCGGCATCCAGTACGGTGTCCGCATCAGCCACGGTCCTGACAGACCACACGGGAGCCCAGGGGCTTTCCGGGGCGAGATGCTGCATTCGCCGGGAGCTCACTGGAATGGATATCATCAGGCCTACATCGGTCAGCACCCAGTGCGATTGGCCCATGCAGGATACCATCCCAGCTACTACCATCACCCCTGGCACCATGGACCCTGGGGTGGGCAGGCTTGGGGGTGGGGTTGGGGCTATGGGCCTGGGGTCACCTTTAGTTACTCGAGTTCGGGATGGGGTGCTGGGACCGACTGGGGGTATCCTGGCTATGGTTACCCTGATGGTCCGTATCGTTACGGGGGGCGTCCCCTCGGCTGGGGTCTGGGAGGGTGGGGGCTGGGGACAACCGTTTACACCTCTGGCTATTACGTCTACGAAAACCCTTATTGTACCCCAATTGTTGCCCAAACGATGATCTACGATTATTCACAACCGATCCCCATCAGTACTCAGCCACTGCCAAGTGGGGTCACCAGTTCGCTTCCTGGGTTGCCTCCCATCGAGGGATCGACACCGGGTGAAAACCCTGCCTTTGGCATCGCTCGCGACTCGTTCAGAAACGGAGATTATCCCGCAGCACTGAGGGAAATCGATGCCGCGATCCAACAATCACCCACGGATGCGGTGGTACACGAGTTTCGATCGCTGGTTCTGTTTGCTCTGCATGACTACCATCAATCCGCTGCCGTGATTCATTCCGTGCTCGCCGTTGGACCCGGCTGGAACTACACCACTTTAAGCCGCCTCTATCCCAACCCCTTTGTTTATTCCGATCAACTGCGACAACTCGAAGACTTTACACGTGAAAATCCCCGCGCGGCGGATGCTCACTTTTTGCTTGCCTACCATGACCTGATCAACAGTCGAAAAGAGGGGGCAATTGCCGAGCTGCAGCAGGTCCTGAATCTCATTCCCGGCGATCGTCTGGCGAGTGAACTCCTCGCCATGGTCAAAGGGCCACCCAAAGTATCTCAGCCCGTTGCTGTGCCCGTTCAGGGGCGTTCAGCACCGAAGCCACGAACCATATTCGATGGAACTTCGGACCCACTGCTGTCAGGCCCACCGAACCCGCTTCCCGCATCGTCAAAACCCAATCCTCTGAAACCCGTCGACGCATCCAAACTTTGGGGAATCTGGAACGCATCCCGCGAAGATGGTGCTCGTTTTCAGCTGATTTTGACGGACGACAGCCAATTCACTTGGGTATTTACCGCTCCCAATCAAGCGATGGAACGCCTGTCGGGGCATTACAAGATCGACGGGCCGGTGCTGGTGTTGGAACGGCAAGAGGGAGGTGTGCTTGCCGGGACAGCCGAACCCCAGTCCGATGCGCAGTTTCATTTCAAACTGGTGGGTGGGCCGCCCGAAGATCCGGGGCTCGATTTTTCGAAAGAATGATCCGCCCCTCAGTTTTCCGGTGTTTTCAAGAGATTTGAGACAGCAGGGTTACTGGCGCAACAGGATCACCTCCATCGGCTTGGTCAAGTTGACTGTTGCTGATTATACTCCATCAAGCCATCAACGGATTCATGCAGAAGTCCCTGTCGTTTAACGCGACGGCCTTCATTCCATACAGAAAAACGCGGGAGCAACGAGCGATGTCGGATGATTTGAAACGCAGTCATGTGGAAGTGATCAAGGAAACCAGCCACCAGCTTCGTGGGACGCTCGCCGAAGAACTTCTGCATGATCATGAATTTGGCAAAGATTCCGAGCATCTCATCAAGAATCACGGGATTTACCAGCAAGATGACCGCGACACGCGGAAGGCAAAGAATGCCGACGGGACTGCCAAGGGGAAGCAATACATCTTCATGGTGCGCACCCGTATTCCGGGGGGCAAGGTCACCGCTCGTCAGTTTCTGGATCACCTGGATGTCTGCGACGAGCATGGGAACGGAACCCTGCGGATTACGACGCGACAGGGGTTTCAGCTCCATGGGGTGATTAAACATGAACTCAAAGCAGCCGTGAAAAAAATCAACGAGACTCTGTTGACGACGCTCGCCGCCTGCGGTGATGTCGAACGAAATGTGATGTGTTGTCCCGCCCCGATAAAAAACAATCCGGTTCACGACCAGATGCAAGCGATGGCCGACGCGATTGCAGAGCATCTGAAACCCCGCACAACGGCCTATCATGAAATCTGGCTGACCGATGAAGCGGGCGAAAAAACCAACGTTGCGGAATTCAAGCCGGTGGACGAACCGATTTACGGCACGGTTTATTTGCCCCGGAAATTCAAGACCGCAATTGCCTTGCCCGAGGACAATTGCATCGACATTTACACCCAGGACCTTGGCTTTTTGGCCGTAGTCGAAGGGGACCGAATTCTGGGATATAACGTGCTGGTCGGTGGAGGGCAGGGAAAGACCCCCAGTGCCGAAAAAACCTTTGTAGCGATTGCGAAACGGATGGCGTTTGTCACACCCGAACAAGTCGTCGGTGTCGCAGAAGCGATTGTGAAAGTTCAGCGAGATTTTGGTAACCGTGAAGATCGCAAAGTGGCTCGACTGAAATACACAATTCACAACCATGGACTGGCTTGGTTTAAGTCGAAAGTCGAAGAATATTACGGCCAGACGCTCCCCGAACCGCATCCCGTCGATGTTACTGATGTCGATGATCATATTGGCTGGCACGAACAGGGGGATGGCTTGCTGTTCCTCGGGATTAATGTTGAGTGCGGCCGGATCAAGGATGAAGGGGCACTGCGCATCAAGACCGGTCTGAGAACATTGCTGCAAAAGTATGGGATGACCACACGACTGACTGCACTGCAGTCGGTGATTCTTTGTGACATCAAACCGGCGGACAAGCCCGAGATTATCCGCATTCTCGCCGATCACGGTATCAAGCAGGATCATGAATTGACCCTGCTGCGACGCTATTCCATCGCCTGTCCTGCCTTTCCGACTTGCGGATTGTCAATCACCGAATCGGAACGAGCCTTGCCAGGGATCATCGACGAACTGGATCTTGAAATGGCGAAGCTTGGTCTTCAACACGACCGGATCGCTGTGCATATGACGGGATGTCCGAACGGATGTGCTCGCCCCTACACACCCGATATCGGGCTGGTTGGCAAGCAGGCAGGTGTCGGAGGTGCCTTGGGTAAATACACCATTTACCTGGGGGGGAATGCCCAGGGGACGCGACTCGCGTATATCTATCAAGACGCGGTTCCGCAAGCGGAAATCGTCTCGACTTTGGTAGTCGCCCTGCGATTTTACAAAGCCAACCGGCTGACGGATGAATCCTTTGGTGATTTCTGTCATCGTAAAGGCCAGTCAGAATTGCAGAGCCTCCAAATTTGAATCGGGAATCCTGAAACCAGAATCAAAGGCTTGAAGCCTCTGGCTGAAATGAGGATTGCCGCTCAGAGATTTGTTCACACCGTGACCGAATCTCTGAGCGGTAATCGTATAACCACGTGTTGGGAGGGCCACGCTTCGTACTCACCCTCGCAAGCATGGATTTGCCGGAGAGTTTCATGGCCGTACAGTCGATTCGACCTGATGTTTCCAACCTGACGATTTTGTCCTACCAACGTTTTTTGCATCCCGAGCTGTGTGATCGCCACTGCAGCCTGACGCTCAATTCTTCCGGGATGAAGCTCGAGCTGCAGCTCAATGCTTCGGGGCATCTGTTGTCACTGCATTCTGGCACGGATTCACTCACCGAAGTCATCGTCGACCATCGGGAAACATTCCCTGTGCATGGTCGTTTCGTAGACTATCGATTGCGGGGTTATCGCACGGAATCCGCCGTCTTTCCTTCCGGGCTGCGGTATGACATGAGCTGCCAGCTCGAACGCTTGCATCTGGATGTCTTTTTGCGAATGAATGAAGAACTCGAACAGGATCTGTGTCGCGCCGACTTATCCTCGCGGCTTCCGGCCGTCAATCGGTTATTGCCAGGTCCACTCAGTTTGATTCGGGCCGAGAAGGGGCGTGGCAGCTTTCTGGTTTATGCATTTCATACGTTTCCCGAGCACGGAGCGATCGTCAAGACGCAATCGCTATTTGAAAAAAACCGCTAATTCCCCTGGAAATTTGGAGCTACCATGACCAGCACTCCGGTCACGCCACCCACGAAACCGCAGAAACCCCACTCAACCTCGCGTCGAGATTTTTTGTCAACGACGGCACTGGCGGCTTCGTCCGTATTCAGTTTCACCATTGTTCCTCGCCACGTCTTGGGAGGACCTGGTCAAACCGCACCCTCCGAACGCCCCAATATTGCTGGGATCGGTTGCGGGGGGATGGGAGGTGGTGACATTGCCACTTTCACCAAGCTCGGAGCCAACTTTATTGCGCTTTGTGACGTGGACGAGACCCGGGCTGCGGGAACATTTCAGGCACACCCCCACGCAAGGCGATACAAAGATTTTCGCGAGATGCTGGATCGAGAAGCGGGAAATATCGATGCGGTGACGGTAGGGACACCCGATCATATTCATGGTGTGGCTGCGATGGCCGCGATTAAAGCGGGGAAGCATGTTTATGTACAAAAGCCGCTAACACATACGCTCCATGAATGCCGGGAACTGACCAAAGCGGCCAAGCAGGCCGGCGTAGTGACTTCGATGGGGAATCAAGGTCATGCGTCAGAGGGATCTCGACTGACAAACGAGTGGATCCAAGCGGGAATTCTTGGAGAGATCCGGGAAGTTCATGTCTGGTCCGATCGAGCCGGAAAGTTATGGAAGCAGGGAATTGGTCGACCGACAGAAATCCCGGCTGTCCCCCCAACGCTGGATTGGAATCTCTGGCTCGGCCCCGCACAAGACCGACCATACAGTCCCGCTTATGCTCCTCATAACTGGCGCGGATGGTGGGATTTTGGTACCGGGGCGCTCGGCGATATGGGTTGTCATATCATTGATCATCCTGTGTGGGGACTGAATCTGGGGGCACCCACGTCGGTGGAATCCCGCACCACGCTGGATGGTTCGGTTCTGGGGAACAATCAGCCGAACTTCGATAGCTACCCAATTGCTGCCATCATCACCTATGAGTTTCCGGCACGGGGGAATCTTCCGCCCGTTAGAATGACATGGTACGACGGGGGGTTAATGCCCCCGACGCCGATCGAAATGACGGGTGGACAACGATTGCCAGACAACGGGGTGCTGTATGTCGGTAGTCGCGGCAAGATGTTTCATTCGTCCCATGGTGGGATGCCGCAACTGTTGCCCGGTTCGTTGCAGGAACTCGCCCAGGCGGTGCCGAAGGTCATGGAACGATCACCGGGGCACTACGAAGAATGGTATCAGGCCTGCCGAGGGGGTAAGCGACCGGTCGACAACTTTGACTATGCCGGTCCGATGACCGAAACGGTTTTGCTCGGTGTGCTCTCGTTGCGGGCACCCGGTCGTCGGTTGGAATGGGACAGCGAAAACCTAAAAGTCAAGAATGCACCGGAATTGAATCAGTTCGTCAAGACCGAGTATCGCAAAGGGTGGTCGCTGTGACTCTTGTGATCGCTCTGGTCGCGGTGACCTTTCTGGTCCTCTGGTGGCTGCGGTCATCTGATCGGTGATCAATCCGATCCGGCAAGCCGGTTGGTTCAGATCTACGAGAAACGTTCGATCCCGATTTTGTATTTGTCTCAAATCATTGAGTCCAAGCTGCTCTCAAGGAGTTCCCTCATGAAATCACCTCGAATTGCCCTGTTGCTGTTGTTGTTGGGGGTTGCTCACATATCGGCCTTGGCAGAAGAAAATGTGCTCTCGGAACAGGAACGTCAGGAAGGCTGGCAGCTTTTGTTTGACGGCAAGACGACCAAAGGCTGGATGTCGCCGAAAGAAAAGCCGCTCGATCAATCGCACGTACAGAATGGAAGCCTGAACCCCCATCCGTGTGACTACATGCTGGTTCATGAAAAGGTCTGGGAAAACTATCAACTGGCGCTCGATTTCAAGATTTCGCCGAAGTGTAACAGCGGTGTTTTCATCAGAACCTTTCCGCTGACTCCGCGTCCCGGAAAGGATGTCGGTTTTAATGGGATTGAGGTTGCTATTGATGACACCAGTTCCGCAGGGTTTCATGATACCGGGGCGATTTATGATCTCGTAAAACCCAAGCGGAATGCCATGAAGTCCGTGGGCCAATGGAATCATCTGGTGATCACCAGTGATCGAAATCTACTGGAAATCGAACTCAATGGCCAAAAGGTGAATCGCATCGACTTTGACGAATGGCCGGAACCGAACAAACGGGCCGATGGAACGGCACACAAGTTTGATGTTGCGTATAAATCGCATCCCAGGAAAGGCTATTTCGGCCTACAGGACCATGGAAGTGATTGCTGGTACCAGAATATTAAAATTTTACCTCGCCCCTGATTGCTGCGACAACCTTGTTGGCCTTGGTTTCTGATTGGGTTTGCTGACACGCGATAACTCTGGTGGCTACAGAAGGAATCGAAAGCGGTCAATCAAATTCAATCAAATCGATGAATTTTGATGAATTTCTGCTTGCTCATGGTTGTGTGACCCGTTTACGCTAAAGTATCAAATCCAAGATGTTTCCCGTTAATGTGGTCACCGATCTGAGAAAGTATCGCAATGGCATTGTCTCGTTCCTGGCTGAAGGCGTTGTCACTTCGTTTTTTGACGCATCACTCAAGGCCAACACCACGTCGCCGCAAAATGGCTCTTCGTTCCGCCGAATTGCTGGAAACGCGTTGCCTCCTTTCGACCGCAGTCCTCACTTACCACAACGACAATCAAAGCACCGGCGTGAACTCGACCGAAACCTTGTTGACTGCATCAACGTTGGATACGTTTCAAAAGTTGACCACCACTGCGGTCGACGGTCAGGTGTATGCGCAACCCCTGTATGTGCCAAGCCTGAATATCACGAGGGGAACGATGCAGGGTGTACATGACACGACTCTGATTGCCACCCAACACGACAGCCTGTATGCCATTGACACGCAAACCGGTGCCATTCTCTGGCAAATTTCTCTGACGGATACCACCAACCCCAAGGTCAATCTGCTGGGGGCCTCGGCCATTACGTCGGTCCCTTCCAGCGATACGGGAAGCGATGACATCAATCCCGAAATCGGGGTCACCGCGACACCCGTCATCGATGGTGCGACAAATCTGATGTACGTCGAAGCCAAGTCCAAAGCGACAGTCAAAAATGACACGCATTATGTTCACACCCTTTACAAAGTCGATATCGCTGCGGGAGTGATTGTTAGCAGTGTCATCATCGGTGACACCATCTTCAACGGAGGTGGCTACGTCTATCGGATAACCAATACCGGAACAGGTACGGATCCCTTTGTCGTGGGGACTGGTGACGGTGCGATTCTCGTCAATGGCCAGAGCCGGGTCTATTTCAATGCGCTCCGTGAGATGGATCGACCTGGCCTGGTTTTGACGAACGGGCATGTGGTTCTCAGCTACGCCAGTCACGGCGATAATGGGCCGTACCATGGCTGGGTCTTGATGTATAGTGCCAATAATCTGGTGATCCAGGGAGCGTTCAATACGACCCCGAATGGTGGACTTGGTGGGATTTGGCAAGGGGGAGGAATTCCTGCAGTGGATGCGCAGGGGAATCTGTATTTTGAAACGGGTAATGGGACATTGGATTATAATAATGGGATCCCAATGACACCTGGTGGATTTCAGGCCAAAGGAGATTATGGCGACTGTTTCCTAAAAATCGGGTTGGATCCTGCCAGCACTCAGAATAATCAGAATGGGAATCTCAATGGTTGGGGATTGAAGCTGATCGACTATTTTTCGCCCTACAATAATCTGGCGCTGGATCAAGTGGATGCAGATCTCGGGTCTGGTGGGGTCACGGTTCTGCCGGATTCCGCGGGAAGTGCGGCTCATCCCCACTTATTAATTGGTGCGGGAAAAGAGGGAAAACTCTACCTGATCGACCGGGACAATATGGGGAAGTTTGATCCCCAGAAGGACAATGTGGTTCAGACGGTCGCAGGAGGGGTCGGTGGGTCATTCAATACTCCTGGTTACTTCAATGGCAACCTTTACTATTTCCCTGGCTACTCGGGTCCTGGGTATGCCTATACGCTCACGAATGCCACGATTGGGGCAAATCGTCAACAAACGCCGGATAATTTTGGTGGATACAATCTGACGGGAACACCCAGTATTTCTGCAAACGGAACCGCAAATGGGTTGGTCTGGGTCCGCGATCGGACTTCGAATCAATTGCGAGCTTACAGTGCCGTCGACCTGTCAAAAGAAGTCTGGACCAGCAGTCAGGCCGCAAATAATCGCGATCAACCTGGCACGGTGATCAAATTCTCTGTTCCGACCGTGGCTGATGGCCATGTCATCGTTGGAACCACCAACAGCGTGGTGATCTACGGGCGACCGGGCGGAACGCCTGTCCTGGCCAATATCGAACTGGACACCTTGAACTATCTGGAAAAGGCCACCACTCAGATCTCCAATACGATCACGGTTTCCGAAACGGGGAGTCCGTTTCTGGACTATGCCTCGGTGCAGGTAACGGGTCATTTCCAGCCACAAGACATTTTAGTTTTTAGCAATACGCCGAAAATCACAGGCGTCTGGGATGATTCAACGGGGATCCTGACACTTCGTGGCCAGGCAACACCCGCCGAGTATCAAGCGGCGTTACGCTCGGTCGCCTACCGTAATCGTCAATGGAACCCCAGCACGCTGGTCCGCACGGTCACATTCGTTGCCGGTTCGGCCATGTCGAGTAATCCTCAGTCACGAGACATTTCCATCACACCGGCCAATGATCCGCCTGTGATCGTGATCGACAGCGGACCACTGCAATACATTCGCCGCTCGACCACGCCGATTTCTCCCAATTTGCTCGTAACCGATCCTGATAGCGATCTGTTACCCTCTGCGACGGTCCAAATCAGCGGAAATTTCCAAAGCAGTGAAGATTATCTGATTTTCTCTGATACCATAAATATCAAGGGGACGTGGGACCCGACGACTGGCACAATGACTCTGAACGGATGGGATACGGTCTCGAATTATCGTGCTGCTTTGCAGTCGGTCTCGTTCTTCGATATCCGGTCTGTGCCCAACACACTGACCCGAACCGTCTCGTTCCAAACCACCGACGGAGACCTGTCCAGTAATCTCGCCACCCGAGAGATCAACGTGATCCGGGTCAATAATCCACCGTTATTATCCGCGCTGGAAACGACACCACTCGCTTACACGCAAACATCCGCTGCAACCTTGGTGACACAAACATTGCTGGTGTCCGACCCGGATAACGATACGCTTCCTTCCGCCACGGTCACCATCAGTGCTGGATATCTTAGTAGCAGTGATGTACTGAGTTTCGTCGACACGGCGAAGATCAAGGGAGCTTGGAATGCGAGCACGGGGACCTTGACGCTGACGGGAACCGATACCGTCTCGAATTATCGATCCGCCTTGCGAACGGTTCGCTTCGCGGCCTCGAACTCCGTCGCCGGAAACAGCTCTCGTACGATTTCGTTTCAGGCGACGGATGGACAGAGCGTCAGTAATGTTGTGAGCCGCACGGTTGTCATTACCGGTGTCCCCTCTCTGAGTGGTATCGAGACCGGATCTTTGGCCTATACCGTTGCCAATGCCGCTCTGCCGATCACGTCCACGTTGCTCACCACGGTGTATGATTCGGGAAAAATTACCGGGGCCACCGTCCACATCATCAATGTGCAAAGTGGGGATCAACTGGCGTCATCCAGCCTTGCCGGAGTCACCTCGAGTTGGAATGCGTCCACTGGGACGCTGACATTCTCTGGGGCCAGTTCTGCTGCCAATTATCAGGGATTGCTCAGATCGGTGACGTATCGCAATCCGTCGAGCAGTCCGAGCACGTTGCGACGACAAATTCAGTTCCAGGTCTTTGAAGGGGTTTTCCAGAGCAACGTCGTGACGCGGAATATCAATTTCACGACATCGAGCAATCAGCCTGAATTATCGAATATCGAAACGGTTCCGCTGGCTTATATCGCCAACTCGCCGGCAAAGTCGATTTCCTTATCCATTATCGCCTTCGACCCAGATCAACTGACGCTGGTCTCGGCGCTCATTCAAATCACGGGAAATTACCGCGTTGGCCAGGATGTGTTAGGCTTCATTGATACCCCCACAATCAAAGCGACCTGGACGCCATCGACCGGACGATTGTTTCTTCAAGGGGTGGATACCGTTGCTAATTATCAGGCAGCACTTCGGGCGGTGACGTACATCAATATTGCGACCAGACCAAGCCCGATTACTCGAACCGTCTCGTTCCGGGTTTCGAACGGTGCTGTCGCGAATGCCTGGAACAGTAACACGGTTTCTCGTGACATCACCATCAATTGATCGAGGCCATCGAAAGTCATTGCACGCCAATGCAACACGCCGCCACGAATTTCGTGGCGGCGTGTATTGGGGATTCTCGCTTTTCACCAGCAACGAGGAAATCAAGGAGCCAGGTTGGTTGTCCAGACGAATGACCGTTCGCCGAAGACAAATCCGAGCGGTATGGCGGTGGTGAACTGATCGTTCGCCAGGAAGTTGTTGGTGTTGGGGTTCAGCCCGTTGTTGAAGTCCGAATCCGAGGAGACTCGGAAGGTACTGCCTCCGACACCAGGATAGAGGAAGAGTGAACCGCCAAATGGTGAGCTGAATCCGGGTTGATTGAATGGTGCCGAATTGGATGCCTGTCGTTGGGCATTGCGGATGCGGCTGGCATCCGTGAATGGACCTGGCGGACTGGCGACGGCGGGATCATAACCGATACGTGATTTCCAGATCGGATCGGTCGATTGATAGCTGGCCCCGGATCGAGAAACATTGGCATCCTGACCATTGTTACGAACGAACTGCAAGTCCAATCGAGCCAGCGGGTCAGTTTGGTATCCGCTTGGATCGAAGATATCGTTGGTGGGGTCAGGTGGCGATTCGTTTCCGTCGGTCCAGTTCCCATCCGCTCCGGTCGTCGGTGCGACAGTCGAGGTGAACCCTTGGAAGGCCACATCGTGCCCCGCATTTCCCCCGAAGATGTTATTCGTGATGAGTGCCAGCACACCCCCTCGACCCGTCAGGCTTGCACCCGATGTGCTGATGATCGTGCTGGCGTTACTGGCGAATCCACCCGCATCATTGATCGCGGTTGAAGCACCATTCGTTCCCACTCGCAAGTACAAACCGGTGGTGTCCGAGAAGTTGGCACCAATTGCTCGAGAACCGTTATCAAACACGGTATTATTGTCCATCTTAAACCGCATCTGTGTGATATCGAAGACACTACCGTCTGCATTGACATTCGTCGTGCTATCCTGGGTTTGAGTTCCCGAGGCCGTATTCACAACATAGACACCTTCCAACCCGTTGCGGTTGATCAGGTTGTTATTCACGGTGATGCTGGCATTCCCATCACCCTGGTTTAAGATTGTGATCCCGTGTCCGATGTTATCCGAGATATTATTCCCATTCGGATTGTTGGCACCAATCGTCACGTTAAACGGTGCACCGGTATCCGCCTGGCCAGTACTGTTGATCTTGATACCATCACCCTGGTTGAATCGGATCGAACTGTTGTCGATCGAGGAAATCAATCGAGCACCATAGGTTCCTGACAAGTCAATACCGTCACCGGTATTCGATTCGATCGCGTTCGAATCAATCGTAACGACGTTGGATGTCGCACGGACATGGATCCCGTCAGCTCCGTTCGTGTTAATCACGTTTCCTTGAATGACGGTGGTGGAGGCCGCATTCACACCGGTAATCAAGATTCCGTTCAGGCCGTTGTTGGCGATGACGTTATCCACCTGTGTGGTACTGGCTCCAATGTTAATGTTGCTGCGAGCGGTGATTTCGATACCGTTAAACCCGTTGTTCGTGATGTCGTTCAGTGTCCAGGTTCCGGTCACAAGTCGATTGTCCGAAGACGCATTTTGCTGTTCAATCAGGTGGATTCCGTCGCCCGCATTTCGATCAATCAAGTTGCTGCCGATGTCGGCAACGATCTGAGCGTCGAACCGCACGTCGAGCAGAATCCCATCGCTGCGGTTCTGTACGATCTGGTTGTTGTTGATGGCATATTCATCCTGCCACAAGGCATTCCCAGCAATCAGATTGATACCACGCGTGTTCGTGCGGATCTGGCTGTTCTGAATGGTCGTATTATTGAAGATCGGATTGCCCAACCGGAAGATGTTGATCCCGTCACCGGTGTTTCCGGTCGAGTTGACGTTGGTCACCAGCAGATTTTGCATGGTCGAGTTCCCCTGGGCGAGGATGCCCAACCCGTTTCCTGAATTGTTCGAGAAGGTCGTATCGTTAGTAGCCGCAGAATTCACCGCATTGAAGTTACCAATCGTGGAATTATTCAAGGTCGCGGTGTTGTTCATGCGGATCGCCATGCCATCACCATTGAAGTTGATGTCTGCGCCATTCGTCGTGTTGCTAAACGTCGAGTTCTGTACCTGAAGGTTGCCATAGGCACTGCCGGTCATGTTGATACCGACCCCGGCATCCACGTTGGCATTAAAGGTGTTGGCGGTTTTTGTCGAATCTCCCAGATTCAACAGGTAAGACGATTGATCAGGAGCAGTCAGTCTCACACCCATCCCACGGTTGTTGGAGACCGTATTGCCATAGAACTGGGCCCCTTCGTACCGGCCACCGGTGTTGAGAGCCAGGTTCACCCCTTCGTTATTGTTGCCGGTGATCGTGTTATTCGTGAAGTTGCTGGTGATCCGGCCATTCAAACCCATATTAAAGTTCACACCCTGGGCGCCGTTATTGTTGATCTTGTTACTATCAAATCCACCCGTTGTATTACGGTTATCAGCAAGGCGGATATTGACACCGGGGCCGCCTGCGTTATTACTGATTGTGTTCGAGGAGAAACTGGCGAGGAGATTCTGCTGTCCGTTAACGAGCGACAGATTCACACCTGTACCGGCATTATTGGTAATCGTGTTGTTGTCGAAGACGGTGGAAATTGTCCCCGCTGGTGTAATCGGGTTGACCAGGCGAATCCCGTCACCGGTGTTGTTATTGATCGTGTTATTCGCAAAGACCGGATTGTTCAGGTCCGAGTTTGAGAGCAGCAGTTCAACACCATTTTTACCCGAGTTCGCAATCACGTTGGAATTCACATTGAATTCGCTGATCGTCGAACCATTGATCGCATTCAAACGAATTCCATCGCCACCATTCGGAGAACTCCCCCCAACGACCCCTCCCCGTACGAAGAACGCATAGCGTCCGTCATGGATACTGTTCAGACTGTTCTGAACGAGAGACGTGGAGGAAGGTCCGCTGTCAAGGAATGCACCGTTGACTGCTGATCCAGCAATTTCATACGCGGCGTTGATCCCATTCGAATATCCAGCCCGTGCCGAAAATCCACCCAGCCCAGCCGAATCACTCCCGCTGGCTTCTCCCGATTCCCATTGGATCTGCTGGTAATTAAATTCAAAGTCAAAGTCCCCTGGGGCGATGTCCGATCGGTCGATCATCACCAACTGGAAGGTATTGGTGGGGAGCCCATTTGAACCACCTCCCGAGGAATCGTAATGTCGCACATCCAGCCAATTGACACCGAAGGCCGTGCGACCCGCAACAGATCCTGGTCCGTAGGTCACGGGATTACCCGATCGTGTATCGATATCCGCGAAGAAAGGAGCAATGATCGGAGTTGCCGTCGACAACAAGTTGAATGGGGTAAAGGAGTAGAGCGGGTCATCAAAGGTGATGTTACCGTTATTGTTGACATAGGCATTGTTGTACGTCGTTCCGAAGAAATTCGCATTGAATCCCAGCGAGGTCAGGCCCGTTGATCCATCATCGTTCCCCGGCAATGTATTCGCATTAAATCCTGGCAGGATGATTGGCAGGGTGTCACCGATGACCGAACCGCCCCCTTGAATCGTACCAATGTTATTGTTGACAATCGAAACCGAACCGATTGGCGAGGCATTCAAATCAAAATTCACACCATTCAACTTGGACCCACCGATTTGATTACCCGTAAAGGCCAGCGTTTGGACGGGCGTTGAGGTCAAGTCAAAGTGAATCCCATCACCTGTGCCAACCGCTTGACCAAGCGAGTTCACAATCGTGTTGTTCACGATATTCATCGTTTGAATCGTGGAATTCGTCGCCAGGATATTCACACCCGTGTTTCTCGACGTGTCGGCGATCATACCGTTGATCGTCAAAGCCTGTGCTGAGACGAGTCCGGTATCATTGAGCGTAAAGTGGACCGGTACTGGCAGACAACCGTTGAGAGGTGTCGCCAGGTTATCTGTCAGAGTCAGCACATCCAGCCCGCTCCCACCGAAGACGAGGCCATCAACCAGGTTTGAGTCGACAACAGACAGATTGATTGCATCGGCACCACTATTACTGATCGTCGTGGGGCCAAGAATCGCGATCGAGCCATTATTGACGTTGTCGAACGCAATCCGGATTGCATCAAGCCCGCTGTTATTGATCGTGGTCACCCCTCGAACCATCACCGATCCATTCGTCACGTCTTTCAGGCTGACATTGATTCCGTTGAGAGCACTCGAGTTAATTGTCCCAGGTCCCTCGATCGCAACCACCGCATTCTGAATGTTCTGCAGGTCCACTTTGACCCCATCAGCCGTGCTGTTGTTGAATGATCCCGTAATGTCCAGGACGACCTGACTCATGTTAGCGAAGACAAACGGACTGATCGGTCCAACCCCATTGGTCGCAAAGTTATTCGCACCGTTCATGAGCAGATTGAAACTGGTGTTCGCACCACTCGCTTGTGTCAGAACCCCAAACCCACCATTGTTCGAGGCCGAAACCCCGTTTTCAATTACCGTGGTCATCGTGGCCCCATTCTCTGCGTTGAGCAGGATCCCGTGACCTGTGTTTCCATCAATCGTGTCTCCGCTGAAGAGCAGACGAGCGATCGCGGAATCAAGTCCACCGTTGCCGATGGCCGCAACATTGACACCGCTCAACACACCGTTCGCTCCGTTGCCGTTATAGCTGGATCCTTGCGATCGATAGTTGACCGTCCCCTGGTCGAAGACCCGAATCGACAAGCCTTCACTCCCGTTGGAATTCACCGTTGAACCCGCAACATTAAAGTTGATGGTTGAGTTCGGATTGACTGTGGCAAGCTGAATTCCGCCGTTCGCATTGCTCTGCAGTGAGGAAATATCGAGACACGCATTCAACG
>Ga0114978_10000296_pt1 | contig 41882 bp, 35 predicted proteins | sample S_140212_EF_Meta_FD_87027 | JGI IMG/M metagenome (GOLD analysis project Ga0114978, IMG submission 87027) | Freshwater microbial communities from Lake Simoncouche, Canada to study carbon cycling - S_140212_EF_MetaG | ecosystem: Environmental > Aquatic > Freshwater > Lake | place: Lake...
ACAGACTTGAAGAATAGAGGGGCCCCACGCACCTTTGTACATGTCTCCCACTGAGCGGCCCAATTGGTCAGCCATCACGATCAAGACCAAGGAGGGCGGTACCAATTGTGTGATCGTCCCAGAAGCAGCAAGCACGCCGGTTGCATAGCGCATGTTGTAGCCGTAGCGAATCATGACAGGCAAAGAAATTAAAGCCATGGCAATCACTTGCCCGGCCACAGTGCCCGTGATGGCACCCAAGATAAAGCCCACAATAATGACCGAGTAGCCAAGCCCCCCTTTGACAGTGCCAAACAATTGGCCCATGGAGTCCAGCATATCCTCTGCCAATCCGCATTTCTCAAGCACGGCCCCCATGAACGTAAAGAATGGAATGGCCAATAAAAGATCGTTGCTTAGAATGCCAAATACATTGAGCGGCAAGTTCGCCATGAAGGAGGCTGGAAACCAGCCCATGTGAATGGCAAAGAGCCCACATCCAAGGCCTAAAGCCGATAGAGAAAAAGCAACTGGAAAGCCAATGATCATGATACCCACCAGCAAGGCGAACATGATCGGTGCGAAGTTTTGCATCTCCATCTTGTGCGCCTCTTTATTGCATGGGTTTTTGGTAATGCAAATCAAGCTCTGTGTGACCAGCTAAAAATGCAACGCGTTTAATGACCTCGCTAGCTCCTTGTAGGCACATCCAAGCAAAACCAAGGGGTAAAAGCAGCATGGCGGGCCAACGAATCAATCCTCCTGTGTTGGCAGAGAGCTCGCCAGTCAAAAACATTTTTAAAAACAAGGGCCAGCTCAGCCAAGCCATGAAGCCCATCACGGGAAATAGAAAAAGAAATAAACCGATCAAATCCAAACTGGCCGCCGCTTTGGGGTTCAGTTTGCCGTAAATCAAGTCAACTCTTACGTGCTCATTGAGCTTAAGGACATAGGGCGCACCCAACATCACGGTGGCTGCAAACAAGTACCACTGAATTTCAAGCCAAGCGTTTGAGCTGATGTCAAACCCATAGCGTACAAAGGCATTGGCGGCAGAAATAAATGCTGCAGCAAACACACAAAAGGTGCCGATGTTGCTGAGCTTTTCACTGGCAGAATCAATGAATTTAGATAAATTTAAGAGTGCATTCATGGGTCAACTCCTGCTTTCATGGATCCGGGCTCCAAAATCTGGGCCTTCAAAGGCATCTATCAGGGTGGGCATAGAGGGTTATTTTAAATAACCCTCTATGTTAACCTTCTCAGAGAGAAAAAATAATTGACCTCCCAAGAATCAAGTCTTTTTGATGAAAGTAGCTGATTTGAGCGGGTTATTTTCTGTAAAGATAGCTCGTAAGGGGCGTTAGGGCGAGGCTCTTTGCTGCTGGTGTGTGGCCAATGCAGTTTTGGCGCGAAGGCGTCTAGGCTGGAGCAATGGGTTTGAAGGTTTCAAAAAAAGAACACCACCTCCTTGGCCGATATTTAGTGTTGCAGGATGCGCAATCGAGAATTTCGTGCAAAATAGGCCTCCCAAGCCAACCAAGCGGGGGGGGAGTGCAAGGAATGGCCGCCCCCAATGAAAGATCAATTTTAACCACTGAATTTTTTGTAAGCTAGGGTAAAACCTATACGCACTCCTTGAAATATTTTCAATGATGAGGGGGTGCGTTGATTCAACACCAATGGAGAAAATTATGCATTTAAAGTTCACTGTGAACAACAAGGCCGTAGAGATGGACGTGGCAGCCAACACCTTGTTGGTTCAAGCTTTGCGGGAGTCCTTGCATTTGACGGGGACGCATGTGGGTTGCGACACGGCACAGTGCGGGGCATGTACGGTCATTGTCGATGGGAAAAGTATCAAGTCTTGCAACGTCTTGGCCGCCCAGGTTGAAGGCTCTCATGTCACCACCATCGAAGGGTTGGCCAGTGCGGATGGCACGCTTCATCCCATGCAGGCGGCTTTTAAAGAGTGTCACGGTTTGCAGTGCGGCTTTTGTACGCCGGGCATGGTCATGAGCGCTGTGGATTTGTGCACACGACACCCCAAGGCAACGGAGTCAGAAATTCGTGAGCAGTTGGAGGGCAATTTATGCCGTTGCACGGGCTACCAAAACATTGTGAAAGCAGTGCAAATGGGCGCGCAGCACATGGCCAAGTAAGTCTGGACGGAGCAAATTTTCTAGGCCTTCAGTCATGAGGCGATTAGAGCGTTGTGGGATCAGCTCCCAGGCCCAAGGGCTCAATTCGAATTGAAGGCTTAAAAGCGCAAATGGTTGAAAATCGTTGAAATAAATAAATAGATGGAGACAAAAAATGGGTGCATCTGATTTCTCAAAATTACCTCACATTGGTGAGTCTGTTCTTCGCAAAGAGGACTATCGTTTTTTAACGGGCGCGGGTCAATATACCGATGATATTGTGTTGCCCAACCTAAGCCATGCTGCTTTTGTGCGCTCTCCCCACGCGCATGCAAAGGTCAAGCATGTGGATGTGTCTAAGGCCTTGGCAAGTCCTGGTGTCTTGCAAGTTTTTACGGGACAAGATGTTGCTGCAGACAAGATCAATGGATTGCCATGTGGGTGGTTAATCACCAGCACCGATGGGCAACCCATGAAGGAGCCTCCTCATCCGATTTTGGCCCTAGATCGGGTTCGTTATGTGGGCGACCATGTGGCCATGGTGATTGCCGAAACTCTCGAGCAAGCTAGAGATGCGGCAGAAAAAGTAGAGGTGGATTATGAGGTGTTGGGAGCCATTGTGGATGTGGCCTCGGTTCGAGATGTCAGTCAAAAGCACCCGACCCTGCACGAACAAGCGCCAGATAACCATTGCTACCATTGGGCCATTGGAGACAAGGCGCAAGTCGATAGCGCTTTTGCAAAAGCCGCACACATCACAAGCCTTGACTTGGTCAACAATCGCTTGGTGCCCAATGCAATGGAGCCTCGCGCTGTGATTGGCTCCTACAGCCGAGCCAGTGACGAATACACCTTGTATGTCTCCAATCAAAATCCACATGTGGAGCGCCTTTTGTTGACCGCATTTGTGATGGGCTTGCCGGAGCACAAAGTCAGAGTGATTGCGCCTGATGTGGGGGGTGGTTTTGGCTCCAAAATTTATTTGTACGCAGAGGATGTGTGTTTGACATGGGCTTCGAAAAAAATCAATCGAAACATCAAATGGATAGCAGACCGCAATGAGGCTTTTTTAAGCGATGCTCATGGAAGAGACCATGTCAGTCATGGTGAATTGGCCTTGGATGCTGAGGGCAATTTTTTGGCTATGAGGGTCAAGACCGATGCCAATTTGGGGGCCTATTTATCGACGTTTTCAACGGCGGTACCTACGATCTTGTATGCCACTTTGCTGGCTGGACAATACAAGACACCACAGGTGTATGTGGAGGTCGACGCGTGGTTTACCAACACGGCGCCAGTGGATGCTTACAGGGGAGCCGGGCGTCCCGAGGCATGCTATTTGGTTGAGAGATTGGTGAGCCGTGCAGCTTGGGAGACGGGTCGCACGCAAGATGAGATTAGAAAACGCAACTTCATCACGCAGTTTCCGTATCAAACACCCGTGGCGTTGCAATACGACATTGGAGACTTTCATGCGTGCATGAACGAGTCAGAGAAAAAGGCCGATGTGTCGGGCTTTGAAGTCCGAAAAGCCGCCTCCAAAGCCAAAGGCAAATTAAGGGGCATGGGTTACTCTAGCTACATTGAGGCCTGTGGCATTGCGCCGAGCAACATTGCGGGTGCGCTTGGCGCGCGTGCTGGTCTTTTTGAGTGCGGCGAGATTCGAGTGCATCCCACAGGCAGTGTGACGGTTTTTACGGGCTCACACAGCCACGGGCAAGGGCATGAAACCACCTTTGCACAAGTGGTCGCGGCGCGTTTAGGGATGGCCGTGGATCAAATCGACATTGTGCATGGCGACACCGGTCGCGTGCCCTTTGGTATGGGGACATACGGCTCAAGGTCTATCTCAGTCGGTGGGGCTGCGATCATGAAGGCCTTGGACAAAATCGAGACCAAGGCGAAGAAAATTGCAGCGCACTTGCTTGAGGCCAGTGATACCGATATTGAGTTTTCCAAGGGTGAGTTTAGGGTCAAAGGGACCGACAAGATGGTGACTTTTGGCCAGGTGGCTTTGACAGCCTATGTGCCACACAACTACCCCCTTGACAAGCTTGAGCCTGGCTTGAACGAGACGGCTTTTTATGATCCGACCAACTTTACATTCCCTGCCGGCACCTACATTTGTGAAGTCGAAGTTGATCCTCAAACCGGTCAGGTGCGAGTAGATCGCTTCACAGCCGTTGATGATGTTGGAACGATCATCAACCCCATGATCGTGGAGGGGCAAATTCACGGTGGTTTGGTTCAAGGCATTGGCCAAGCGCTTTTTGAAAACTGCGTTTACGATTCAAAAAGCGGTCAGTTGCTGAGCGGCTCCTTTATGGACTACACCATGCCTCGTGCAGATGATTTCCCGCATTTTGAGATTGGACATGTTTGTACCCCTTGCACACACAACCCATTGGGCACCAAAGGCTGTGGTGAGGCTGGCGCCATTGGTTCTCCACCCGCCGTGATCAATGCCGTTTTAGATGCATTGGCACCCCTTGGCGTAAAAGATTTGGACATGCCCGCAACCCCTCACCGAGTTTGGGCAGCCATTCAAGCCGCAAAGGTTTGAAGTTTTAAGATAACATTACACCTATCCATAAAGAGAGAATTCACCATGTACGCATTTATTTATGAACGTCCATCCAGTTTGGCCGATGCTTCAAAATTGGTCAAAGCTGGCGCCCAACCCTTGGCGGGAGGGCAAACCTTGCTCGCATCCATGAAGCAGCGCTTAAGCAGTCCTGAGACGTTGGTTGATTTGTCAAAAATCGCCGATTTAACAGGTATTCAATTGGATGGCCAGTCGATCGTCATTGGTGCCATGGTCAAGCATGCCCAAGTGGCTGAAAATGATCTGGTTAAAAAGCATCTTCCCGCCTTGGCCGAGTTGGCCTCTCAAATTGGAGACAAACAAGTGCGTGCGATGGGCACTCTAGGCGGATCTGTGGCCAACAACGACCCTGCCGCTTGCTACCCCAGTGCGGTTTTGGCTTTGGGAGCAACGGTTCATACCGATCACAGATCCATCCAAGCCGAAGACTTCTTTCTAGGCATGTTCTCCACGGCGTTGGAGTCAGGTGAATTGATCAAGTCGATTTCATTTCCAATTGCTAAAAAAGCGGTCTACCTTAAATTCAAACAGCAAGCTTCCCGTTTCGCAATGGTGGGGGTTTTCTTGGCTCAAACCCATTCTGGTGTTCGCGTGGCCGTCACGGGGGCAAGTTCTCAAGGGGTTTTTCGTCATCATGGACTTGAAGAGGCGTTGAATAAAAGTTTCAGCGTAGAGTCAGCTGCCAGCGTCAAAATTGATGAAAGTGACTTGAATGCCGATATTCACGCGAGCGCCAAGTACAGAGCGCATTTGATCAGCGTACAAACTCAACGTGCTGTGAAGATCTTACTTGGATGATTTCAGTTGACGCCTTGATTGAGGCACTTCGAGCCGAGGGATATGAAGCAGACCGTCGCCTAGCGACGGCTGTTTTTTTGGCCTTGAAGCTGCAAAGACCTCTCTTGCTAGAAGGCGATCCTGGTGTTGGCAAAACCGAATTGGCCAAGGCTTTGAGTTTGGCTCTTGGGCGAGCTTTGGTTCGTTTGCAGTGCTATGACGGATTGGAGCTTCGCGAGGCTTTGTATGAGTGGAATTACGCGGCTCAGATGTTGCACATGCGTGCAGCCACCGCCCATGGCCAGATTTCCAGCGTTGAGCAAGAGGTTTACCAAGAAAAATACTTGATCGAGCGCCCTTTACTTAAGGCTTTGCGCGCACCAGAGCCTGGGGCGGTGTTGTTGATCGATGAGGTGGATCGTGCAGATGAGCCCTTTGAGGCTTTTTTGTTGGAATACTTGGGCGAGTTTCAGGTGAGCATTCCTGAGCTAGGGACCATCAAGGCTTGTGTCACCCCGGTGACGATATTGACCAGCAACAGAACGCGAGAGCTCAACGATGCAGTCAAGCGTCGATGTTTGTACCATTGGATGGATTACCCCCAAAGAGACCGAGAGTTAGCGATTTTGCGCCGCCAAGTGCCCAACGCAAGTGAGGAGTTGACAAAGCAAGTGGCGCGCTTTGTTTCACGCCTGCGCTCAGCGCCATTTGACAATGCGTTTACCCGGGCGCCTGGCATTGCTGAGAGTGTAGAGTGGGCTCGCGCTTTGGTTTCTTTGGATACCTTGATCATCGACCCTGAGGTGGTCTCGGACACGGCTGGAATTTTATTTAAACAACGCGAAGATCTTGCAGCGCTTGAGCCCTTGATGAAAGAGCTTTTGGCGCCAGAGGATGAAGTCTCTTTGTCCTAATTCTTTGCTGGCAAAAACATATGCAATTAGGTGATGCAAGGTCTGGCAAGTGGCCAGAAAACATCATGGGCTTTGCCAGGGCACTCAGACGTGCGGGAGTTCCGATTGACAGCTCACGCATTTCTTTGAGTGTGGCCGCTGCGCGGCTTGTGGGTCTTGCCCATCGAGATGATTTGTCTCATACCCTTGAAAGCGTTTTGATTTCAAGGCAAGAAGACTTAGAGGTTTTTAGGCAACTGTTTGACGTCTACTTTAAAGACCCGAAAATAGCCCATCAATTGTTGGCCCAAATGCTACCTAGCGCTCAAGGGCAAGAGGCGCCCAAGCCCAAAAAAGCCAGGGTGAGTGAAGCGCTCAATCCCAAGGCTGCGGTTTTACCACCCAAGCCTCCCCAAGCTGACAAGGAATTGGAGTTCGATGCCGCCATGACAGCGAGTGATCTTGCAAGGCTTAGGCATGCGGATTTTAATCAGCTTGACGCCTCAGAGTTCACCTTGGTTCAACGCTTGGCTCGAGACATTCGGCTGACAATTCCAAAGGTTCCATCACGCAGAAAGGCAAGTCGACCAAGAGGCGCGCATCTGCATTGGTCGAAAACATTGAGTGCGGCTGCGCAAATGGGGGGTGAGTTTTTGGTTTTGCCCAAGCTTGGGCGACAAATGAAAACGCTGCCTATTTTTATTTTGGTAGATATCTCTGGCTCAATGGAGCGTTATGCAAGACTGTTGCTGGCTTTCTTACACAAGGCAACTGCAAACGCAACTGAGCGCCATGTGATGGCTTTTGGGACGGGATTGAGTGACTTAAGTCAAGCTTTCAAATTCAAAGATCCAGACCTGATGCTTCAAGAGTGCAACAAAGCCATCAAAGACTATGCCGGAGGGACAAAACTTGGCGTGTCTTTGCAAGAACTCAAGACCCAGTACGCGCATCGCTTGATTGCGAAGAGAAGCCTCGTTTTATTGGTGAGTGATGGCTTGGATACGGGAGACGCTGAGCAGTTGGAGGCTGGATTGAAGTGGATGAGAGGCAAGGCTCGGAAAATTTGTTGGCTCAATCCTTTGCTCAGGTTTGAGGGCTATGAGCCTTTGGCCAAGGGTGCCAGTGTCTTGGATCGCTATAGCGATGCAAAAATGGCGATCCATGATCTTGCGCATTTGGAGGATTTGGCCAAAGCCATCAAAGAGCTGGTCCTTAGATAAAGAGTAAGATAGGTGATTGTGGTGGCGAATAAAAAGCCCACCTTTTCAATGGTTTTTAACAGGAAAATGACCAATGGACATGCAAGGAACTCGCCAATTGGCAGTGAATCAACAACAAGCCTGGGACGCTTTGAACAACCCAGAGGTATTAAAAGTTTGTATTCCAGGGTGTGACAGAATCGACTTGGGTGAGGATCATCAGTTTTTGATTGGGATGGCGGTCAAAGTGGGTCCTGTGTCAGCGAAATTCACTGGCAAAATTTCTCTCTTAGATATGACCCCCCCTGCAAGCTACACCTTGAACTTTGAAGGTCAAGGGGGTGTGGCCGGATTTGGAAAAGGCACGGCACAGGTCAAGTTGATTCCCAACGATCAAGGCTGTGAGTTGCAGTACATTGTGAATGCCCAAGTGGGCGGCAAAATTGCTCAGCTCGGTCAGAGATTGATCGATGGGGCTGCCAAGTCGTTGTCAGAGGATTTCTTTAAGAAATTCGAGCTTGAAACAGCCAAAATTTTCTCCACCTCACAAGACGCTGCGTCTGGACTTTTAGAGCCCCAAGGTGTGGATCAAGCAAATGCCTCGCCCGCAGGGTGGTTGAGCACAAGAAACGTAAGTCTTGCAGCCCTTGCACTTATCGTGTTGTACTTTGTACTGAGGTAGCCCAAGTCGCCTGGGCAGACTTCATTTGAACCCAAGACAAGCCTGGTCAAAACAAGGCCCGTATTTTAATGAGGGGCATTGAAAAAATGACTTGTCTGTTGTGCCTCAAGCTCATGCTTTGAGCTTGAATTTTGGGACCATTGGGTTTTATCTTGATCGAAGACTAAATTAGGATTTCTTCAACATATTTCTCCTTAAGCCCATGAGTTCAAGTATTCAACCAGGATTTATTGCGCTACATGGCAATCAGCTTGAAGCCATCACCGATACTTTTTTGGGTTGGGTGAAAAGCCACCCCTTAAGTCCTTTAGAGGAGGAGGTGATCTTGACTCCCACGCATGCAATGGCAGAGTGGGTCAAGATAAGGTTGGCAAGGACTGAGGGTGTTTATGCGGCTGCGTCAGTCAACTTGCCAGGCAAGGTTTTCTGGGACTTGTACAGAGCGATTTTGAACGATCCGGCGGTATCGACGTATTCGGCGACGGATAAGGAAGTCTTGGTTTGGCGATTGATGAGGATGCTGCCAACCGAGGTCAATCGTGAACCATACGCATTGATTCAAGAATACCTCAGTCGCTTTGGCGATGATGCTTTGTTTAAGCTTGCAATTCAACTTTCTGAACTTTTTGATCAATACCAAGTCTACCGGGCCGATTGGCTCAAAAAGTGGGAAGAGGGGGACGATGAGTTGATCGATCCCAGGGGTCTCACTAGCGCGCTACAAGCTCAAGAAGTTTGGCAAAGTGAGTGCTGGAGGCGCATTGTCAATGAATTGACTGAGCAAGAGCAGTTAGGCATTAGGCCTCACCTTCATTCACGTGTCATGGGGCTTTTGAAAAGCGCAGAGTTTGATCCAAGCGTTTTACCCAAACGCATCACTTTGCTGGGGGTGAGTAGTTTGCCCATGCAGAGCTTGGCCTTTTTGGCGGCACTATCTCAGTACACGCAGATTTTTATTGGTGTGATCTCTCCATGTCGATTTCACTGGGCTGACATCATTGAGGGTCGAGAGTATTTCAAATGGAGCAGGAGACGATTTGAAAATCGGGGCAAGAAAGATTTGGCGCTGGTTGATTTTCGCGAAATGCATTTGTATGCAAATCCAATTCTAAGTGCTTGGGGTCGGCAAAGTAGAGACTTTGTAAGGCAGTTGGATGAGTTTGATGATGTCCAAAAAACGAAAGAAAACTTCAATCAATTAAAGCTTGATGTGTTTGCTCTGGACGATGAGCAATCTTCTCACGCCAATGGCTCGCTTGGACAATCCATTTTGCACTTGATACAAAATCAAATCAGAGACTTGGAACCCATTGATTCTCAATCACCTCAAGCCAAAGCGTCATTGATGGAGATCACGCTTGAGGCCAGACAAGAGAAAACAGATGTATTGTCATTGGCAAATTCAAGCTTGGTATTTCAAAAAACGCATGGACTGACCAGGGAGCTAGAGGTCCTTCACGATCAACTGCTGGCATTGTTTGACATGAAAAACAATGCTTTGGGGTTTGAGCCCTATGACGTTTTGGTGATGATGCCAGATCTTCAAGAAGCCACGCCTGTGATTCAAGCCGTATTTGGTCAATATCCAATGGGAGACACAAGGCATATTCCCTATTCGGTGGCGGAACAGTCCATTTTGGACAACCACCCTTTGATCGAAAATTTAAAATGGTTGATGAATCTAGGCAATTCAAGGTGTCAAGTGAGCGATTTATTGAGCATACTCAAAACGTCTTGTGTGGCCAGTCGCTTTGACTTTTTAGAAAATGACTTTGAGCAGCTGGAGCACTGGCTGTTGGGCTCAGGAATGCGGTGGGGATTGCATGCACAGCAAAGAGACAAATTGGGGTTTGCCGAATCTAAAGAGATCAATACGATCCTGTTTGGTATCAAGCGAATGCTCTTGGGATATACCAATGCAGAGCAATCCCGCATGCAGTCCACTGCAGTTCTTCCAGCGATCCTCCCGTATGACGCAATTTCTGGGATGGACGCGGAGTTGGTTGGGCGTTTTGTATCATTTGTGGAAGTGATCTGTGCTTGGTGGGAAGACTGCCAAGCCATGAAAAATCCAAAGCAATGGGTTCACTCGCTGAGCACATTGATGTCTGAAATGATCAAGACCAATACGCTGGATGATCTGAGGGTCTTAGAGGCTTTACACGACTCATTGAACCATTTCCAGGAGATCACGGAATTTGCGAATTATAAGGAACCCATATCACTGAAAGTGGCTGGAGCGGTATGGTTAGATTCATTGCTGTCAAAAGAAAAAAAACAAAGAATTTTGTCTTACGGCATTACATTTGGTTCGATCAAAACCATGCATTCTTTGCCTTTCAAGGTGGTCTGCCTTTTGGGCATGAACGAAGGTGACTTTCCTAGGTTGAGCAGTCACAATCCATTTGATTTGATGGGGAAAAAAGGACAGGCCAGAGTTGGGGACAGATCCAAGTCGAGTGATGACCGTGGGTTAATGCTACAGGCCCTACTTTGTGCTCGTGAGAGACTTTATATCAGTTGGAGTGCATTCAATGAGCGAGACAATACAACCAAAAACCCATCGGTCTTGGTCACTCAAATGAGGCAATACATTGAAGAAAAATGGTCTGGTGATCTATTGAATAGGCTCACAACCACGCATCCCATGCAGCCCTTTAGTGTTCAATATTTCAAGGAGGACTCGAATCTACAAACCTATGCGAATGAATGGTTTTCAATTTATCGAAATGAAGGACTAAAGTGGGATTTGATTGAGCAAGCGAAAAATCTCTCTCGCCCCATCATGGTGGTGGAAAAAAGGGAGGTTTGTTCCATACAAGAAATCGTTCAATGTTTTAAAAATCCAGTCAAATATTTTTTTAAATATGGTCTATCCATTGAATTTTATTCAATTGAAGAAGAAAAACTTGACGAAGAGTCATTCGGACTTGATCCACTGGAGATCTACAAAACCAAAGATCAATTGCTTGAGCTCTTTAAGCGAACAAACCATGAGGGCGCAGATATTCAAGCCTTGGTGAACACCTACTTGATCAATTTGCAATTGGCGGGGGTCTTGCCATTGGGGCCAATGGGCGAGTTGCTTCAAGAGAGCTTGAGAGCAGAAATTGTGCCTCAACTCGAGCGAGCGCTCAACTTCAAGAGTAGCCACCCACTGCTGCTGCCCGACTTGATCTTGAATTTTAAGTTTGGTGACATTGTGCTCAATGAATCTATTTTGGACGTCAGAGCGTGTGACTCTTCAAATGGGCACCAAGTCAAGGTCTGTGTTGAGCTTGTCGCCAATCGGCTTTTGAGTGGTAAATCAATGAGGCATTACCACTTGCTCAAGCCTTGGATCTTGAGCAATGTGTTTGCGCATTTAGATTTAGATGTTCAATTGGTTTTTTTATTTGCCGATGTTCAGTTCACAGTTGTTCCCCCAGCAAAAGAAGAAGCGGATCATGTGATGAAGGTTTTAGCGAATAGCTATGCCATGAGTCAACTTCAATTTGTTTCGCTGCCATTAAAAACTTCAATGACATATGCAAAAGATTTGGATAAGAAAAAAGCCAAGCTGATATACGAGGGAAGTGACCACCTGATGGGAGAGGTCAATGACATGAGTTTGCAGCGAATTTTTCCAAATTTTGAAGCACTGACCCATGACGAAGATATCTTTAAGCTATGGAGCTTGGTCTTTGAGCCGTTTTGGAGTTGGTTTGGACTGCAATCCAAGCCACAAGCTTACGAGCTTGAAGCTCAAGCGGTGAAGGACTGAACGAAATGATCTCACGAGAAGCTGATGTGAGCGAATTGGATGTCGTTCATTTTCCCTTGACCGGTAGTAGGCTGATTGAAGCCTCCGCTGGTACAGGCAAGACTTACACCATTGCTGCTTTGTTTGTGAGGCTCGTTTTGGGGCATGGTACACAAGTTGAGAACGCTATAGCGCAAGGTCTTGATGTGACAACTGGATTTCATAGGCCCTTGCTGCCGTCAGAAATACTGGTCATGACGTTTACGAAAGCTGCAACCCAGGAGTTGTCTTCTCGGATTCAGGCGAGATTGAGCGAGGTTGCAGAAATCTTTCGACAAGATTCAACTCTAGCGGTTGAAGATGAATTTGTCAAAGCGTTGTTAGAGTCTTACTTGACAGCTGAATCAAGAATGCACGCGGCTTGGCAGCTTGACCAAGCTGCACTGTGTATGGATGAGGCGTCCGTGTTCACCATCGATGCATGGTGTCAAAAAGTGTTGAAAGAGCATGCCATTCATACGGGTCAGCCTTTTGACGAAGAGTTGGTCGTCAATGAACAAAATCTAAGGCGCCAAGCGGTTCAAGACTTTTGGCGTCGCACGGTCTACGCCATGAATCTAGATTTGGCAAAAAAAATCAAACGAATCTTTCCTCGCGAGATTGAGGATTTGACAAGCGAAGTAGAAAGTCATTTTAAAAACCAAAAAAGCACCCAAATACTTGTTGCTCAGATGGAAACAAAAGATTTTGTTGTTCAATTTTCAGAATTGGTCTATACGCTTGATGTCACGCTGAGTAAGAAAAAGAAAAACTTGGAGGAGTTATCTAGAGCAGTGTCAGATTGGATTGAGCTTGAATGGACGCAAAATAGAGCGCAATGGAATGGACTAGTGCTTGGTCAGCACCATTTGAGGAAGTGGCTTGCTGCATTGGAAGAATGGTGCAATGAGCCACAAAACGACATCTTTCCCTCAAATGTTCGTGAGCGTTGGAGTCGGTTTTCTCGGGAAGCCTTTATTCGAGCAAGGCATGAAAACTACCCTGAAATTGAGTTACCAGCCTTTATAGAACAATTTTTTAGCTTGGGATGTGAAACGATCGATCTTCCAAGACTTGTGGACAAAGCTTTGCCGTTGATGATTTCTTGTATTTCCCTAGAGATACAGGTCTTAAAGGCGAAAAGTGCTCAATTTGGATTCTCTGATCTTTTGAGCAGACTAGATCAGTCGTTAAAAACGGAGCATGGTCAATTTTTAAAAACTCAATTGAGGCAGCAGTATCCCATCATGATGGTGGACGAATTCCAAGACACGTCTCCTATTCAATATGCAATTTTTGATCAGATCTACAAGATTGAAGAAAACAACGGCGAGACGGGCATCTTTTTAATTGGCGATCCCAAGCAGTCCATTTACTCCTTTAGGGGCGCAGATATCAATAGTTATTTGAAAGCCAAGGCGGCAACACAGTCAAGGCATTATGTTTTAAGACGCAATTTTAGGTCTAGTTTGGCATTGGTGAATGCAGTCAATGCGGTTTTTTTAAAATCTGAAACCTCTAGACCAAGGGGTGCATTTTCATACCGAACAAAAAACCACAATCCACTGCCATTCTTTGAGGTGCAAGCTGAAGGATTGAAAGAGGAGTTGCTATGCGCCAATGCGCCAATTGCACCCATCACCACCATGTACAGCAAAGAGGTTCAAAGTGCCAAGGATGTGCGTGAGCAGTTCTCTGAGCACTGCGCTGAGCAAGTTGTCTCTTGGTTGAACGATCCAAGTCTCGTTTTTAGACCTCTAGGCGCTTGTGGCAAAGTCAGTCGCAGGCTTGTTCCTGCAGACATTGCCATTTTAGTCAGGACGGGTGTTGAGGCACAAACTGTGAGACATGCTCTTGGTAAGAGAGGTGTATCAAGTGTTTACTTGTCTGACAAGGATTCAGTCTTTAAAACTGAGCATGCTCGAGATTTGGCCTATTGGATGCGGGCTGTATTGACACCCTTGGATGCGTCAAAAGTAAAAACAGCTCTGGCATTGCCATTGTTAAGCTTGACCCATGAGGAGTTGCACACCCTCAACGCAGATGAGAACAAGTTTGATCAGTACTCAAGTTGGATAAAGGAGTTGGAAGGTGTGTGGAAGCGCCAAGGGATTATGGCGATGATTCGCAAAACCTTGACGCGCTTTGATCTTCCTGCGAAGTGGCTTTCTCAATCAGATGGGCAAAGAAAGTTGACGAATGTTCTTCATTTGTCTGAGCTCTTACAAACTCAAAGTTTGAAAGTGCATGCTCAACAAGGCTTGTTGGAATGGTTCATCAAAGCGCTGTCAGACACCGGCTCAGAGACGGACGATCACATCCTCAGGTTGGAGAGCGATGCTGAATTGGTGAAAATTGTAACCATTCATAAAAGCAAGGGACTTGAGTTCAATTTAGTCATGTTGCCCTTTGCCACGACATTTAATTCCAACGTGCCCAAAATAACAAGCGATGAGACCTATGCGTCACAAGGGGAGGATATCTATCCAAGTGAGGATGCCTCTAAGGAAAATATCCGACTTCTTTATGTGGCATTGACAAGGGCTAAGCATGCCATTTGGTTGGGGTTTGCAAGATTGAATCACAACGGCAAGGGAGCTTGTGTGACGCATCAAAGTGCGCTTGGGAATTTGATGACCGATGGTGTGGCGCTAAGCGATGAAGAGTCGTGGTTGCAACTCATTCGATCTTATGTGGTGCAAGATAAGAGCTCTCAAATTTTGCCAAGTCCTTTGGAGTTGCATAGACATGATTTGGCATTGAGTGCCAATGAGCAGCGCATGCGAGAGCTTTTGACTTTTAAAGGAAATTTGGATCTTGAGTACCGATCTTCTAGTTTTTCTGCCCTTTTGAGACAGGGTTTTGACGGGCAAGAGTACAAGAGCTCCGAGTTATTTTCACCCGCGGATGATGAGCCCATTGTGTTGGGTGAAGATGAAACTGCGGTTGTAAAAGGCGACTCGAACGCACTTGGAGAGTTTGCAAGGAAGATATCCATCGCCAATCGGCTTCATTCGGCCAATCCATGGCTGGGTATTGCTGGTGGGATGGATGTGGGCAATTACGTGCATGAGCTGTTGCGATGGGCAATGGTTGAAGGATTGGGGTCATTCAACGATCAGGCATTTCAATTGCGCTTGTTCCAGCGCATTGAGAATTCGATGCCATATAAAATTAAAAATCAAGAGGCTCTCATTGACGGTTTTAAGCCATTGAAGCAAACGCACTCTTTGCTAGAGGATGATTTTTGGACTGTTAAGTCAGTGATGTCGCGTTTGGTTTTTAACTGGGTGTCTAAAATTTTATATGAGCCCTTGCATGAATGTGGTGCATCTTTGACAGATCTCAAAGGGCGCTTGGCTGAAACTGAATTTTGGATGAGTTGTGATTCTTTTGAGCGTCAAAGAATAGAGTCGGTGACGTCGAAATTTTTATTGCCGCATCTGACTCGTCAACCTGTTGCATCACCATCTTGGCATGGGTTTTTGATGGGCTACACTGATTTGCTTTTCGAGAGTGGGGGCAAGTATTTTGTTCTTGATTACAAGACCAACGCTTTAGGTGTCAATCTGCAAGATTATGAGTTGGAGTATTTGCAAAAAGATGTTGTTGCTAATCGATATGACTTGCAGGCTGCAATTTATTTGTTGGCCCTTCATCGCTTGCTTAAAAATAGGCTTTCAGATGCGTATGATCCAGATTTTCACTTGGGAGGCGCATTTGTTTGGTATCTCAGGGGTGTCAGCGCCAAGGGGCAAGGGCTTTGTTTTTTAAAGGCCAGTGGGTCTTTGATGAACGAGTTGGAGTTGTCCATGTCCAACAATCCTTTCTTGCGCTCAACGCTTGTTCAAGGGAATGGGCAATGAGCATTTTGTTGAATTCCTTTGATCAGCAAAGAAAGCATGACTCTAAGGCGCATGGATTGATTGATCATCTGATTGAATCAATCAAGTGGGGTGTCAAAGAGGGTCATTTGCGGCATCTGGATATGGCCTTGGTTCGGTTTTTTTATGGACTTGAGTCGTCATCACTTGAAGGTGATGGACTTGCCCTTTTGTGGTTGGTTGCGGTTGTGTCGAACTACCAAGCCCAAGGTCATCCATGTGTCTCTTTAAAAATGATACTTTCCAAAGAGGTGGGACTATTCCAGGATATTCAAATTCAAAAGAGTGAGGTCTTTCGAGAGCATTACGCGCTGGTACTTGAGCATTTGCCTCAAAGCACACAAGCTTGGAAGGTGTGTTTGCTCAAGTCATCTTTTGTGCGAATTGCTCCCTTGTTGGAGGGTGCCTTTGAGTCGTCTCCATTGAATTCACGCCTAAGCCAGGAGTCTCAAAATGATCGAGGGCAATCCATTGTTTTAATGGAATTTGATCACGATGTGCTGATTTACTTTAGACGGCAATGGCTCGCTGAGGACTTCATCGCCAAGGCACTTTTTAACAAGGCAAAAATCTCACTTGAAGTCGACCCCATCTTGGTGAGCAAAGGACTTGGTTTACTTTTTAACGCCATGTTGGACAAATCCAAGACCATGCCACTCGAGCCCCAAAAGACGCTGGATTGGCAAAAAATTGCATGTGCATTGTCAGTGCGCTCGCCGCTGAGCATCATCACGGGTGGGCCCGGTACTGGGAAAACATTTACGGTTGCGCGTTTGATCGCTCTGGCTTGTATGGTCCATACAGGTGAAAATACCTTGAGAATATCGTTGGCTGCACCAACCGGTAAGGCTGCATCTAGACTTTATCGTTCGATGGAAAGTTCTCTTTTGTCTTTGACAGATGATTTACAGGGCCATCTAGATTGCAAAGCTTTGCTAGACAACATGGGACCTGCAAAGACGCTGCATACCCTGTTGGGTTACCGAATGCATGAGAAGAGTTTTCGCTTTAATGAGCACAATCCTTTGGCCTTGGACTTGTTGGTCCTTGATGAGGCGTCGATGATTGATGCTGAGTTGATGTCCGCTCTTTTGAAGGCTTTAAGGCCTTCAACGAAATTGATCTTGTTGGGTGACAAGGATCAGTTGTCTTCTGTTGAGGCGGGCTCCATTCTTTCTGAGCTGAGTGGTGAGATAAAGCCTTTTGACTTTATCAACTTGAGCGAAGTGTATGACCAAGCGAGCGTGGAGTTCGTATGCAAAGTCACGTCGCTACCGCTGCAGGAGCATCTTTCTGCAAATGTGGGCCGTGGGCTTGCGTTTCCAAACTTGGTGATGCTTTCTAAGAGTCGCCGTTTTGGAGGTCATATTGCTGAGCTGGCTCAATGCGTCAATTTTGGCGATGTGAGCGGTGTGAGCCGAGTGCTCACCAAGTCACATGCAGATGACATTGCTTGTTTGACCAGTTCGAAGATGGATCAGTTGATTGAGGTGTGTTTAGGGTTTGAATCTCCTGCATTGAAAAGAGGTCAAAGCGGAGATTTTTTTGAGCAAAGCAACAAACCTAATTTTTTGGCATTTTTTAAAATGCTTGAGTCTTACGGCGCTTTTTCAGAAGAATCCATGGGCAAGCCTCTTGCTCCAGTGGAGTCTTGGATTCAAGAGGCCTTGTTTGAGTTCGAGCGCTTTCGAGTGCTTTGTGCAATCAACGAAGGCCCTTTGGGTTCGATCGCCATTAACCACGCCATTGAAGCCAAATTGCAAAAAGACGGATGGATCCGACCTAGGGGTGAATGGTACAGCGGCCGCGCTATCATGCTCACCAGAAATCAGCACGATTTAGGTCTCTCCAACGGGGATGTGGGCTTGGTCGTGGGAGGCGGAATGGGAACTTCTTACCGAGCTTATTTTCTTGCTGGATCTGGTTTTCTGGGGGTATCGATCAATCGTTTGTTGTCGGTGCAAACGGCTTATGCCATGAGTATTCACAAATCACAAGGCTCAGAATACGAGCATGCACTGGTGGTTTTGCAAGACCATGCCGATAAATCTCTTACAAGAGAGTTGCTTTACACGGGTGTGACCCGAGCCAAGCGGTTTTTAAGCCTCTTTCAAGCTCGAGCAGGGCTCATTGAACAATCGGTCTCTACGCGTGCCAAACGCACGAGTGGGTTGTCTAGTCGATTCAAAGCTTGGTCTACTCTATAAAAATCAAGGTTTGTGCAAGCAAGGTGTGGATTTGTTAAACTCAAACCTATGCAAGAAAATCTCCTCTCCACTCCGTCTTTTGGTCTTGTCATTGTTGGTGATGAAATATTGTCAGGTAAACGTGCCGATAAGCACATGAGCAAAGTGATTGAATTGCTGGCCCATCGAGGCCTGCAGCTGGATTATGCTCACTATGTGGGTGACGATCCTCAAAAAATTACGCAAACACTTCAACGCGCATTTGAAAGTGGGGACGTTGTGTTTTCATGTGGAGGAATAGGGGCCACACCCGATGACCATACGCGTCACTGTGCTGCCAGCGCTTTGGGCTTGGCGTTGGCGCTTCATCCACAAGCTGAAACGCTCATTCGTCAACGGATCATGGATCAAGCGAAGGAAAATGGGCAAGCTTATGAGCCCGAGCATCCCAACCATGTGCATCGACTCAATATGGGCATGTTCCCTCTTGGTGCTGAAATCATCCCCAACCCTTATAACAAAATCCCAGGTTTCCAATGCAAGAGCACCGACCAGCGGCTGCTCAAAAAGAATCCTTGGGCCTCGGTGTATTTTTTACCCGGCTTTCCAGTCATGGCATGGCCCATGATTGAGTGGGTGTTGGATGAGTACTGCAAGCCCTGGTTCAAGCAAGCTGCTTGGTGCGAGAAGTCTGTCATTGTGTATGGCGCCATGGAGGCCGCCTTGACGCCTATCATGATCAAACTAGAGGCGCAGTTTCATGGTGTGAAGGTCTTTAGTCTGCCCAGTGTGGATCACCCAGAGCATGGGCGTCATATTGAGCTGGGCGTCAAGGGCCGCCCAGACCTCGCCACCTTGGCATACCAAGAGTTGATTAAAGACTTGCATGATTTTGGTGCCTCTATTGGCCCCGAGTTGGTGCGATAATCTGAATTAATCCATTTAAATCGCATTTTTGCACTATAATGGTGCATTATAAAGGTGCATAAGTGCATCTTTGAGTGCTTTAGAGGGATGTTTTCTGTTTCTGTTTGCCAATAAGGCAATTACAATCATTGTGTTTTGAATGTGTGGGTGTGGCCATTGATCTGAGGTGGCACATTTTCTGCTCAATCAATCAAGACCTATTCCCCAACATAAACGTAATTTCAGGAGAAACTGATGGCAAAGACCGTCGCAGATGTAATGAAGCAAGTCAAAGACAACGAAATTAAATTCGTTGATTTCCGCTTCACAGATACCCGTGGTAAAGAGCAGCACGTGAGCGTGCCAATTTCTGCCTTTGATGAGGGCAAATTTACCGATGGCCACGCTTTTGATGGCTCTTCCATTGCAGGTTGGAAGGGCATTGAAGCCTCAGACATGTTGCTCATGCCCGATGCAAACACGGCTTTCATTGACCCTTTCTTCCAAGAGCCAACTTTGGTGTTGTCTTGTGACGTTTTGGAGCCAGGAGATGGCAAGTCCTATGACCGCGATCCCCGTTCAATTGCCAAAAGAGCGGAAGCCTATCTAAAAGCCAGTGGTATTGGGGATACGGCCTACTTTGGGCCTGAGCCTGAATTCTTTATTTTTGATGATGTGCGTTGGGGCAACGACATGTCGGGCTCCTTCTTTCACATTGATGAATATGAAGCGCCATGGAATTCAGGCAAACAAATCGAAGGTGGCAACAAAGGTCACCGTCCAACCGTCAAAGGGGGTTATTTTCCCGTCCCGCCCGTTGACAGCACACAAGACATGCGTGCTGAAATGGTCTCCATTCTTGAAGAGATTGGCATCCCCGTTGAAGTTTTCCATCACGAAGTGGCTGGTGCCGGTCAAAATGAAATTGGTACCAAATTTTCAACCCTGGTTGAAAGAGCCGATTGGACTCAAAAACTAAAGTACATCGTTTGGAATGTTGCGCACGCTTATGGCAAAACCGCTACCTTCATGCCCAAGCCCATCGTGGGTGACAACGGTTCAGGTATGCACGTTCACCAATCGCTTTGGAAAGATGGTAAAAATTTGTTTGCGGGTTCAGGCTATGCAGGTTTAAGCGATATAGCCCTTTACTATATCGGCGGTATCATCAAGCACGCCAGGGCATTGAACGCGATCACCAACCCAACGACCAACAGCTACAAGCGTTTGGTTCCTGGTTTTGAGGCCCCTGTGAAATTGGCTTACTCTAGCCGTAACCGTTCTGCTTCCATTCGCATTCCGTTTGTTGCCAGCGACAAGGGTCGTCGTATTGAGGCTCGCTTTCCCGATCCCATGTCCAATCCATACCTTTGCTTTTCTGCATTGATGATGGCAGGACTTGATGGCATTGAGAACAAAATCCATCCCGGCGAGGCAGCAACAAAAGATTTGTACCATTTGCCTCCTGAGGAAGACGCATTGGTTCCAACCGTTTGTCACAGCTTAGATCAAGCCTTGGACTATTTGGACAAAGACCGTGCGTTCTTGACAAAAGGAGGCGTCTTTACCGACAGCATGATTGATGCGTACATTGAACTCAAAATGGGTGAAGTGACTCGATTCCGTCAAGCAACCCATCCCATTGAATTTGATATGTATTACTCACTGTAATACGCAGTCGTCCTCAATTGAGGCAATAGAAGGGGACGGTGATACCGTCCCTTTTTTGTGAACGATAAACGTTTCTTGAGCTCCAAGCGACAACAGATTGCAAGAGCTCTCACGGCAAGTGTATTTTCAATATTTTTAGGGTTGAACCATGGCAACTGCAAAGGATAAGCTGAGCCAAACCAAAGAGACGAAACAAACGCCTACATTGGAGGTATTGGATTTACTTGCTACATTGGTGCTGTTGGTCAACGTCAAAGGCGAGGTGTTGTTTGCCAACTCAGCAACGCAAGAGATTTTTGGTCTACCAAGGAAATCAATTGAGGGAAATTTACTTAGTGATTATTTTGTGGAATATAAAACCATCATTGCTTGTATCAATTCAGCCCAAAAGGAACATTTTTCAGCATTGAGATTTGATGCAACGATCAAAAGGGTTGGTGCAGAGAACATGCCAGTGCATGTCATATTGGCGTCAGCGGACACGGTAGGCCAAGTCTTTGTCGAATTGTTACCTCTGGAGCAACAAGCCAAGCAAGACAGAGAAGAGCGAATCATCGATCAAGCTCAAGCAAACAAAGAATTGATTAGGAACTTGGCGCATGAAATCAAAAATCCCTTGGGAGGCATTCGAGGGGCTGCGCAATTGTTGCAAATGGAAATGGAGTCCAAAGACTTGGTTGAATACACGCAAGTGATCATTCGAGAGGCAGACCGGCTTCAAACCTTGGTCGACCGACTTTTGGCGCCTCACCGAAAACCCCATACGGTCAGGGAGGTCAATATTCATGAAGTATGCGAGCGAGTTCGGTCATTGATTTTGGCTGAATTTCCAAGGGGGCTTAAAGTCAGGCGAGATTACGATACGTCGATTCCCTTTATTCAAGGTGATGTCGAACAATTGATACAGGCGGTTTTGAATGTGACCCACAATGCAGCTCAGGCCTTGAGCGAACGCATCGCAGTTGGAGACGGACAAATCACCTTTAAAACAAGGGTTGCCAGGCAAGTCACTTTGACCAAGCAACGCCATAAATTGGCATTGGAATTGCATGTGATAGACAACGGACCTGGTGTACCTGAAGCGATCAAAGACCGACTGTTTTCACCTTTGGTTTCAGGACGTGATGGTGGATCGGGTTTGGGCTTGAATTTGGCGCAAACGTTTATTCAACAACATCATGGGCTGATTGAGTTTGAGAGTGTTCCAGGACGAACGGATTTTAAAATATTGATTCCTTTGCAGTGATTGAAAGACGCTGCAATTTGATAACCTTAAGGCGTGCCAAAAAAATGAATCCGATTTGGATCGTAGACGATGACCAGTCCATCCGTTTTGTGTTGGAAAAAGCCTTGCTACGTGAGGAGTTGCCCACGCGCAGTTTTACCAATCCGCGGGATGTTTTGAAGGCCTTGGTTGAAACCCCTCTTGAAGAACACCCCCACGTTTTGTTGAGTGATATCCGTATGCCTGGAGGTTCTGGTTTGGAGTTGTTGTCTGAAATCAAGCTCAAGCATCCCAGTATTTCAGTCATTGTCATGACGGCTTATTCTGATCTTGATAGCGCTGTTTCATCTTTTCAAGGCGGTGCATTTGAGTACCTGCCCAAGCCCTTTGACGTGCCAAAGGCGGTGGATTTGGTCAAACGTGCATTGGAAGAGGTCAATGCAAAAAGCACAGGAGACAGCTCCTCGCAAGAGACACCCGAGATGCTTGGGCAAGCACCAGCCATGCAAGATGTGTTCAGGGTCATTGGGCGTTTAAGTCAAAGCAACGTCACGGTACTGATCACCGGTGAGTCAGGCTCAGGCAAAGAGTTGGTGGCCCGAGCCTTGCATAAACACTCCCAACGCGCCAAGGGTACCTTTGTCGCAATCAACACAGCGGCCATCCCCAAAGATTTGCTTGAGAGCGAACTCTTCGGTCACGAAAGAGGTGCTTTCACCGGTGCACAAACGATGAGGCGAGGTCGCTTTGAGCAAGCTGAGGGAGGCACCTTGTTTCTAGATGAAATTGGAGACATGCCCTTTGATTTGCAAACAAGATTGCTGCGAGTTTTGAGTGATGGCAATTTTTACAGAGTCGGAGGACTCACCAGCATCAAGGCCAATGTTCGAGTGATCGCTGCAACGCACCAAGATTTAGAGCAGCGGGTCAAAGATGGTGCATTTAGAGAGGATTTGTTTCACCGTTTGAATGTCATTCGATTGAGATTGCCTGCTCTTAGAGAAAGAAAGGAAGACATCCCTGTATTGACGCATTTCTTTTTAAAGCAGAGTGCTGTTCAACTCGGTGTGGACCCCAAGAGGATCTCAGCTGCTGCCATGACAATTTTGACAGGCTTTCCTTTCCCGGGAAATGTTCGGCAGTTGGAGAACATCTGCCATTGGTTAAGTGTCATGACCCCCTCGCAAGTCATTGAGCCCAAAGACTTGCCCCCGGAAGCCTTGGAGTTTTACGCTCAACAGCAAGGTCAAGTTCATTCGTCAAGTTTTGTGCCCGCAGCGACCCCGCTTAGCAGTGAAGATGTTTCTTTGAGTGCGCATTTAGAGATGCAAAAATCAAGCGTGTTGAATGTGACGGACCAAAGTTCAACGCCTCAAAATGCGTTTGCTGCTCAAACCAACCGATGGTCAAACACCGAGGGCTTGGGTATCCATAAGTCGCCCAACCCCCACTTGGCCTTGGCCAATGGGAGTCAGTTTGAACCCAACGAATATGCAGGCTTTGAGGGTGGTCAGGTCAACACCACATGGGAGCACTCATTGGAGATGGAGGCTGCCGCTTTGCTATCTTCTGGGCACAACGATGTTTGGGATATTTTGAGCAGAAAATTTGAAGCAAAGTTGATTCAAACGGCGTTGAGCAACACCAAGGGGCGAAGAATCGAGGCTGCATCGAAACTGGGTATTGGCAGAAATACGATCACCAGAAAGATTCAAGAGCTGGGTTTGGAGGACTGAAGGCTGGAGAGCCCTTCAAGCTTGTGCTCAAAGGGCTCTTTTTGGATCAACTGAGCAGCTTCACCCAGACAGGGGCATGGTCACTTGGACGCTCTTTTTTTCGGGGCTCTTTGTCGATTTCACACGCTTGGAGTCGATTCTGTAAGCGCTTGCTCAAAAGAATGTGATCGATCCTCAGGCCTTTGTTGCGTCTAAAGGCTGCCTCCCTATAGTCCCACCATGAGAATTTTTTTTCTGTAGGGTGCAGATGCCTAAAGGCATCAAACAAATCCAAATCCAATAAATTTTGAAGGTGAGCTCTTTCTTGCTCTGTGCAATGGATGGTTCCAGCCAACTCCACTGGATCCCACACATCCAAGTCATCCCAGGTGATGTTAAAGTCACCCATCAATGCAATGGGTTCAGCACATGCTGACAACTCCCTCACCCAACGGGTCAATGCATCAAGCCATTTCATTTTGTAAGCGAACTTGTCGCTCTCAGGGGATTGTCCGTTGGGGAAGTAAGCTCCAATGACCCGAATGCCTAATATGTTTGCACTGATCACGCGCGCCATATCGTCTTCAAAGCCCACGATATTTTTTTGAATATCGCTTAAAGGATGCTTGGAGATGATGGCGACACCGTTGTAGGTCTTTTGACCAAAGAAGGATACTTCATAGCCTTTGTCGATAAAGGCCTGAGCAGGAAACTTGTCATCGGTGAGCTTGGTCTCTTGCAAGACCAAGACGTCAACTGCTTCTTCAGGAGTGTGACTCTCAAGCCACTCTAGAACGTGAGGCAGTCTCACGTTCAAAGAGTTGACGTTCCAAGTGGCAAGTTTCACAGCGTAAGATCGTTTTAAATATGCGTCGCTGCCAAACCACCCAAAACAAGCCCAACGCCACCCATGACCATCATGGCCTTTTGCAGCCAGGTTTTTCGAGTGAGCAAGGCAATGGCAGCCAGCGCAATGGAGATCTGAAGCGCTGTGGTGGCTTGAGCCCATCGGTGATGCTGGTGCATCTCTTCATCTGACTTTTCATCCCACTCCAAGCTCGCATGCTCTAGAGCTTCGGCATTTTTTTTGATCTCCGCTTTTTCAGATTTGTATCGCTTGATTTCTTCTGCGTAGTGATCTTTTTTGCTTGGGGCAATTTCCATGGCCAGTTCACTTAAATTTTGCTTGCCGCTTTTAGCCTGGTAATAGTTCCATTGATTCGAAGCCTCGGTTTTTTTGATCGCCGCATTGTTTTTGTACAAACCCGCATTGGCTTGTGTTGCACCTCCCATGTAGCCAAAAATTGCACCGATGGTTGCAATGATGGCCGTGTACATGGCGATTTGACTGGTCATTGATTGAGAGCTGCCGCTCTCGGTGGCATGCTCCAAAGCGTGGTCGTGAGGTCCGTGTACTTCAAATCCCTCTTCCATTTGTTAATCCTTCAAAAACGTTTCAATGTCAAAAATCTAAAACGCACACCTTTGCTTGATGTGTGTTCTTCGCGGTGGATTTCTCTCCACTCTTGTCCCAATGCGGGTGCGAAGGCATCCCCTTTGACATCCAAATCGATTTGTGTCATTTCGATTGTATGGGCTAAACAAAGGGTGTGAGCATAAATTTGTGCCCCGCCAATCACCCAAATGGAGGGCGTAAGTGAATGTGTTTCTGGATCTATCTTTGACCAATGGGCTTGATGAAGCTCTTGGGCCATCTCAAGCGAGTGGACCGCAACAGCGCCTGGGGCAGACCATTGTATTTGTTTGGTCATGACCAAATTGAGCCTGTTGGGCAAGGGCTTGAATGCGTTGGGCAAGGAGTCCCATGTGTGTCGTCCCATCAAAACAGTTTGGCCGGTGGTGATTTTTTTAAAGTGGGCCAAATCCTCAGGCAAATGCCAAGGCAGTTTGTTGTCCAGTCCAATGACCCCATCATTGGCGCATGCAAAAATCAAATGTATGTCGGCGGCAAGCATGTCAATGGTCGCTGAATTAAACAGCCACGGCAGCTTTGATGGCCGCATGGCAATCGTAATTGAGCACTTCAAAGTCTTCAAACGCGTAATCAAAAATGGAGCTCGGTCTGCGCTTGATGTTCAACTTGGGGTAGGCAAAAGGCGCTCTAGAGAGCTGGAGCTCAACTTGTTCAAAGTGATTGGTGTAGATGTGGCAGTCCCCGCCGGTCCAAATGAACTCTCCAACGTCCAAGTCACACTGCTGAGCCACCATGTGGGTTAGCAAGGCGTAGCTGGCAATGTTAAAGGGGACACCTAAAAAAATATCTGCACTTCGTTGGTAAAGTTGGCAACTCAAGCGTGCCTTTTGATGGGGCTCTGAGCTCGGGGCCACATAGAACTGAAAAAACGCATGACAAGGCATCAAGGCCATCTTGGACAAATCGGCCACATTCCAAGCGCTGACAATGATGCGCCTGGAGTCGGGATTGCTTTTGAGGGTATCAATGACTTGGGCAATTTGGTCGATGTGCTCTCCATTGGCAGCGGGCCAACTGCGCCATTGAACACCATACACAGGGCCCAAGTCGCCATCTTCTTTGGCCCATTCGTCCCAGATGGAGACGCCACGCTCTTTAAGCCAGTTGTTATTGCTTGATCCTGTCAGGAACCACAGCAGTTCTTGAACAATGGATCTGAGGTGTACTTTTTTAGTGGTCACCAAAGGAAAGCCCGCATTTAAATCAAAGCGCATTTGGTGTCCAAAAACACTGCGCGTTCCGGTACCTGTGCGATCTTGCTTGAACACGCCATGGGTGTAGACGTGTCGCATAAAGTCTTCGTATTGGCTAGGAATGGAGGGAGATGGATTCATGGCGCGGGTGTAAGAAAAAAGATTTGTTTTGAATGGATAAAGTCAAGGCGGCTCGTCTAAGCATGGATCAATCGATCATCACCACTCGGTTGGGGTTGAACGTGTTCAGAGGATCTAAGCAAACTTTAATTTGACGCATCATCTTTAAAGCAATCGGGTCTTTGTAGTGGGGTAAGGTCAAGACTTTTAAGCTGCCAATGCCATGTTCGGCCGATATGGAGCCACCAAAGTGCTTGACCTGTTGATAAACCAAGGTGTTGACTTGGTCCTCAAAGGTCTCTAAAAAAACACTGGCTGGCATGTGAGCGGGGGATTGGACGTTGTAGTGCAAATTGCCGTCGCCCAGATGACCAAAATTGACCAGCTGTACGCCAGGCACCAATTGACCAAGCGCATGGTCGCTGGTGCGCACAAACTCCGTGATGCTAGAGACTGGTAAAGAGATGTCGTTTTTGATGTTCAGCCCTTCCATGGCTTGCGCCATGGTGATGCTTTCACGGATATGCCACAAATGCTTGGCCTTTTGTAGGCTGTCTGCAAGGATGGCGTTGCTGGCCAAGCCACTCTCCATGGCCTGGGAGAGCAAATTTTCAAGCTGTTGGCTTGCATGCGCTTGTGACTCGCTGTCAGAGAGCTCCAAAAGCACACACCAAGGCGAATTTGGAAACGGACAGGCCAATTGAGGAATGTGTTTGCTCACCAAGGACAAGGAGAACTGGTTCATCACTTCATAGCCAGTCAACTGAGCCCCCAAGGCTTGATGGGACTGGGTCAGTAAACTTACGCAACGCTCCAAGTCATCGACGGCCACAAACGCAGTCAGTGTGGACAGGGGCTTGGGGTAGAGTTTCAAGGTGGCCGCTGTGATGATGCCCAATGTGCCTTCTGCGCCAATGAAGAGGTTTTTTAAGTCGTAGCCCGTGTTGTCTTTTCGAAGACCACTCAGTCCACTGTAGATCTCACCACTTGCGCTCACCACCTCCAAGCCCAGACACAGCTCACGTGTGTTGCCGTATCTGAGCACCTGTGTGCCACCCGCATTGGTTGATAAATTTCCCCCAATCGTACAACTGCCCTCCGAGCCCAGGCTTAAGGGAAACAGCAGTCCTGCATGCCTAGCAGCTTCTTGAATTTCTTGTAACACACATCCCGCTTGAACCGTGATGCTCAGGTTGGCTGTATCGATGGCCTGAATGGCTCTCATGCGTTTAAGAGACAACAACACTTGTTGCCCGCTCTCATCTGGAATAGAGCCTGCAACCAAGCCCGTGTTGCCGCCTTGAGGCACGATAGAGGTCTTGTGAGCGACACAAGCTTTGACGACTTGAGCCACTTCTTGGGTATTGGCTGGACTTGCCACGCACAATGCGCGACCCTTGGATCGCTTTCGCCAATCAAGCTCAAAGGCGCTTAAATCGCCTTCCATCAAGACATGCGAGGTTCCTAAAATGGTTTGAAGCTCTGAGATTAATGACATGGGATCAAAAGGAACTTTGCGTTGGAGACATTTTCAGGATTGAATTTTAAGTGCAATGCGCTTGGGCTGCTTGGAACCGGTACTTCACATGCAAAGCGCAACTGATAAACAAAACCAGACACAAACTCAGCTCTATCAGTGCCATGGCGCTAGAGGGCCATGGGTCGGAGTAGGCGCGAACGACGCCTTCGATGAAATACAGCCAAATCACCAAGCTTACCCATCTGAAGGTGTATAGGCGACGTTTTAAAAACCCGCTCAATGGGATCACCAAGGGCAGCGCTTTGAGTGCGAGCAAAGAGCCGCCTGGTTTGATTGGCGCCCAAAAAAGCTCCCACATCACACACAGTGCGATCAGCAGCAACAAGCTCACCACGGCCACGCGTTGGCTCAACAAGACCTTGGGGGACGCTTGTGGATTGGGTGTGTTCGAAGGATGCGTGGTGCTTTCTTCATTGAAATGATCTGACATATGGTTTATTTATCGGGGGCCCTAAGGCCAGTGAAGGGGTCGGCGTTTTGGGCACATTGCCAGGCGTTCAAGCATCAATTGCAATCTAAGCGTACCAAAGGGTCAGGCCAATGAATTTGCGCCTTTGAGCACATGAGGACCTCTTGGCCCATGAAGGACGCATCTTGACACTCTAGACTGCACGAGACCACTCGATTGTGGCTTATTTTCAAGCTTTTTTTGCCGGGCAAGGACTTCGAGGGTGTCAAAGTGGTGTCAAAATACACATACTTTATGACTAAATTAATCGCCTTCACGCCCCCCTCATTGCACACTCGAATTCCTTGGCGCCATATGCTGAGCGTTTTGTTGGAGCGCTTCAAGCATGAGAAACTGGCGCAGACCGCTGGCAGTCTGACGTTCACCACAACCATGGCTTTGGTGCCCTGTTTGACGGTTGCATTGGCTATTTTTACGGCCTTTCCCTTGTTCAATCAGTTTCAAATGCTGCTGCAAAATTGGCTAGTTCAAAGCTTGATTCCTGAGAGCATTGCCAGGCAAGTGTTAGGTTATTTGACCCAGTTTTCCAGCAAAGCCAGCAGAGTGGGATTTTTTGGATTTGGGGTGCTTTTTATCTCTGCGTTCACGATGGTCTACACCATAGATCGAACGCTCAATGCCATTTGGCGGGTTAAAAAAAGACGGGCTTTGAGTCAGCGAATATTGTTGTATTGGTCGGCCATGACATTGGGGCCCATGGTCTTGAGCTTGGGTGTGGTGTGTTTGTACTCCATCTCCAATGTCTCAAAAGACTTTATGGGCTCGGACACTGCATTCATTAAATTGATGCTCTCGGGCTTGGAATTCTTGCTTTGGGTGTTGGGCGTGAGCGCCCTTTATCGCTACATTCCCAACGTCAGTGTGCCCTACCGGCATGCGCTTCTTGGGGGTCTTTGGGTCACGAGCGCCATCGAATTTGCCAGGCACTGGGTCACACTTTATTTGACCAAAATACCCACGGTTTCTATGATTTACGGGGCGTTTGCAACCTTGCCCATTTTGTTGCTTTGGATTTATACCGCTTGGCTCATTATCTTGATTGGGGCGGTTTTTGTGTCCGCACTGCCCAGTGTGCTCAGCGGTCGTTGGCGTTCTGTCCAAGGCGTTGGGATGTCCTTTGACCTGGCTTTGGAGTGCTTGAAGGGCCTTGAGCAAGTCTTGCAGACTGAAAAAAAGGGATGGGGTCTCAACGACTTGGCCTTTAACTTGGGCGTTGACCCCGTTGAGTTGGAGCCCATCATGGAAGGCTTGGTGGAGATGGATTGGGTGGGATTGCTTGCCGAAGAGGAGAGCAGAATACCTAGGTTTGTCCTCTTGATGGATCTGGGTAAAGTGGACATCATGCCACTGGTGGATTATTTTTTGTTGTCAGAGCAGCGCATGCCCCATGCCTTAAAACAATCATGGCAGGCGCTCAAGGTGGCAGAGGTTTTGGCAGGGTTTAAGCCTTTGGACAAAGAGGCTCATGCTTGAGAAGGCTCAACCAGCCCTCAAAAAGCCATCAGAGCAGGGGAGCCCAAGGCGTTTGCTCGAGGCTTTCCAAGAGCGGCTGCTTGGATGGATGGTGGACTTCCATATTAAAAGGAGAAAGACATGAAGGTCAGTGATATTTTGCGCGTCAAGGGCGGGACCGTTTACACCGTAGATGTTCAAGAGCCACTTTCTTTGGCGGTGGAGATGATGGCGCAAAAGGACATTGGTTCATTGGTCGTCACCGAACATGGTGATGTGGTGGGCATGCTCACTTTCAGAGAAGTGATTCAGTGGGTGGTTAAGAACCAAGGCAGCACGGGCACAACCATTGTCAGAACGGCCATGGACGATGCGCCTTTGACGTGTACACCCGAGACGGATTTGGATGAAGTCAGGCGCATGATGCTTGAGCGGCACGCCAGGTACATGCCCGTCATGAGCAAGAGAATGCTCATGGGTGTGGTGAGCTTTTACGATGTGGCCAAGGCTGTGGTGGACAGCCAAAACTTTGAGAACAAAATGCTCAAAGCCTACATCAAAGATTGGCCCACGGAGCAAGAGTCCAGTGGCGCAAATTGAGTCAATCAAGTCTGACTTTTTCCTCTAAAGAGAACAAATGACTGCTTTTTTCGTTCAGCAGTGACTCGGGCTTGCCAGAGCGTGGATAATAGAGGTCTATGAGCGGTAATACATTCGGACATTTATTCACGGTCACCAATTTCGGTGAGTCCCACGGCAAAGCAATAGGTTGCATTGTCGATGGCTGTCCTCCAGGCATGCGTTTGAGCGAGGAGGATATCCAGCCCGACTTGGATCGACGCCGCCCAGGGACCAGTCGCTTTGTGACGCAGCGCCAAGAGAGTGATCAAGTTCAAATTCTCTCGGGTGTTTATGAAGGGCACACCACAGGGACCCCCATCGCTTTGTTGATCCCCAACACCGACCAGCGAAGCAAGGACTATTCTGAGCTTTTGCAAACCTTTAGGCCTGGACATGCGGATTACACCTACACCCAAAAATATGGTGTGCGCGATCCCAGAGGGGGAGGTCGCTCCTCTGCAAGGTTGACCGCACCGATGGTTGCGGCAGGCGCGGTTGCAAAGAAATGGTTGTTTGAAACCTTCTCTACAAAGTTTCAGGCCTGTATGGTTCAAATTGGGGAGCAGTCGATTGACTTTGAAGAGTGGTCCCATGTGCATGACAATCCCTTTTTTGCACCCATCAAGGATGTGGCCTATTTAGAAGCCTATATGGACACGCTCAGAAAGTCTGGGGACTCCTGCGGCGCCAAAATCCGTGTCTCAGCCTCTGGCGTTCCTTTGGGTTTGGGAGAGCCTTTGTTTGACAAACTGGACGCCGACATTGCGTGGGCCTTGATGGGCTTGAACGCGGTCAAAGGGGTCGAGATTGGCAGCGGGTTTGGCTGTGTGAGCCAAAAGGGCTCCTTTCATGGCGATGAGATGACGCCAAGCGGTTTTAAAACCAATCACGCCGGGGGTGTGCTTGGCGGAATCAGCACGGGGCAAGACCTTGAGGTCCATATAGCCATCAAACCCACAAGTTCTATTTTGATTGCCAAAGAGTCCATTGATCTGCGCGGCCAAAGTACATCCGTTCTCACCAAGGGGAGACACGATCCTTGTGTGGGCATCAGAGCAGCACCGATTGCAGAGGCTTTGCTGGCTTTGGTGGTCATGGACCATGCACTCAGACACCGAGCGCAATGCGCTGATGTGCAGTGGCCTTTGACCCCGATTGCAGCGCAAGCGCCCAGCGTCTAGAGCCGTGTTTGGCGTGTGAACTTGCTGTGAGTGCATTCTTGAGTTTCCAACTCTTTAAAAGACTGAGCCCCTTGGTCGCTTTTGCGGCTTTATCGGCCAGTTACTTTTCGCACATTGGATTTTTCAATCCCTACCTCTCCTTGTGGCTCAAAGATCAGGGCATGACGCTTTGGGCCATTGGTTTGATGGGCTCCATGCAGTCTTTGAGTCGAATCATTGCGCCCTACCTGTGGGGGTGGCTGAGTGACCATACGGGGCAACGTGTTTTGTTGTTGAGGGCCTCTGCCGCACTGGCTCTTCTTGGCTCTTTGGGTCTGTCTTTTAACGAGCTGCCTTGGTTGGTGGGGATGCTTTTTTTCATGTTTCTCAACACCAGTGGCATGATGCCCATGACAGAGGCGGCACTGTCACATTGGGTGAGTGTGGGCGGTGTATTTGATACCCATAAATATGGTCGCGTGAGGCTTTTTGGTTCAGTGGGTTTTTTGCTAACGGTTTGTTTTGCAGGTGCCTGGTTTGAAAACCATGGCATGAAAGACTTTGCGCTTTGGGCCACATTGACCATTCTTGCGGTCAATGTGAGTGTCTGGGCTTTGCCCAATGTGCGTGAAAGCGTTCATGTTCAGGACGATGAAACGTCGGTTTTGAGAGAGCTCTTTAAAGCGCACAACGCATGGTTTTTTGCAACGGTGTTTTTTCATGTGCTCGCGCACATGTGCATCTATTTTTATCTCTCCTTGTACCTGGATCATTTGGGTTACAGCAAGACCATGATTGGCCTTCTTTGGGGTGTGGGCGTGATCGTGGAAATTGGCGCCTTTTACACACAAAGCCGCTGGATTCATCGCTTCTCTTTGGGGCAATGGTTGATGATCTGTTGTGCTTGCATGGTGCTTCGAATGGGGCTGACCTCTTTTTGTAGTGAATGGCTGAGTTGGTTATTTTTGGCGCAAGCCTTGCACGGCATCACCTTTGCGGTCCAGCACACAGTCAGCATTACTTGGCTGGCCACTTATTTCCCCGGGCGACTAAGGGGTCGCGGTCAAGCCGTGTACTCGATCGTTGGGTATGGTGTGAGTGGTGTGGTCGGCTCGATCGCTGGGGCATGGTTGAGTGAAAAGTTTGGTCTTCAAAGCCTCTTTGCCATCAGCCTAGGCCTTGCTCTTATAGGGTTTGCCTGTGCAAGTGCTTTGAATTTCATTGTAAAAAAAAGAGACAATGAACTCAGCGTGTGAAGAGGCCCAAATCCTTGGCCAAAGGGATGGGTTTGACCAATAGGACTAAAAAATTGCTGGATGTTTGTATCATTGGCATGGGACCAACGGGTGCCGTGCTGTCTGCGCTGCTGGGTCAAATGGGCTTGCAAGTAGGGGTGTGTGATGCCAGTACTGATGTTTACGATAAACCAAGGGCCATTGCGCTTGATCATGAGATCATGCGAGTGTTTCAAGAAATCGGGATAGCCAAAGCCATTGAGCCTTTTGTTGAGCCGTTTACGAATTCTGAATTTTTTGGCGTGCAGGGTCAATTGATCAAATGCATGTCAACCTTGCCGCCTCCCTATCCACTTGGGTATGTGCCTTCTTTGGTGTTTTCTCAGCCGCCCGTTGAGCGTGTTTTGCGTGAACGCGTATCGACTTTGAAAAACGTTCACGTCAATCTTGGGCATCGGTTGACAAGCCTCACGCAAGACGCAGAAAAGGTGAGCTTGACCTTTGAGTCGCTCAATGGACAGAGCGAGTCAATTCAGGCCAAATATGTGGTGGGCTGTGATGGTGCTTCAAGTTTCGTTCGTCAGTCTCTTGGCATTGAGTTGCAGGACTTGGGCTTTGATCAGCCTTGGTTGGTGGTCGATATGCTGTTGAACGATTCGGGCATGGCCAAGCTGCCCAAAGTGAGCATGCAAATTTGTGAGCCTAAGCGCCCCTGCACCTATGTCATTGGGCCGAAAAACCACCGACGCTTTGAAGTGGCCATCAACGAGGGTGAAGATCCTAAGGTGCTTCAAGAGCCTGAACAGGTTTGGTCCTTGCTCTCGCGGTGGATGAGCCCGCAAGATGGGATTTTATGGCGACAAGCCAGTTATCGTTTTCATGCGCTTGTGGCCAAAGAGTGGCGCCAAAAAAGGGTGTTGATTGCGGGAGATGCGGCACATCAACAGCCGCCCTTTTTAGGTCAAGGCATGTGCCAAGGTGTGCGGGACGCACACAATTTGGCCTGGAAGTTGTCTGCGCTGATCAAGGGCCAAGCGACGCAGTCTTTGTTGGATACTTACGCAAGTGAGAGGGCTGCGCACGTCAAAGAGCTCACCACCCGCATCAAGGACATTGGCTTGTTGGTGGCTGAGCGAGATCAGGAAAAGGCGATGGCCAGAGATGCTGCGCTTTTAAAGCAGTCGGGTGGTGTGATCAAGCCCATGCCCAGACAAAATGTTCAACCCGCTTTGAAAGAGGGTTGTTTGTCGGTGTCTGGGCATGCGGCAGTGGGCACCTTGTTTCCTCAAGCCACGCTTGAAGTGCATGGGGCAAGTCAATGGATGGACGATGTACTTGCAAAGGGGTGGAGACTTTTTGTTCAGTCAGATGCGCTGAGGGATTTTAAGGTCAGTGAAAACATAGACGGCTTGAATTTGCAATGGGTTGAGTGCGGTGGCCAAGGCATCCAAGAGTCAACGGGCGTCGTTGCCAATTGGTTTTCTAGCATGCAAGTCAAAGCGGCCCTGGTCAGACCCGATCATTACGTGTATGACGTCTTCAATACGAGCCAAGAGTTCTTTGCTTCTGTGCAAAATGTGCAAGCTTATTTAAAAATTTAAATCCAATATTTGAAGGATCAAGATGAGACAACTCTCTGTGCGTAAATGGGCGATGACGGGATTGTTTTTGAGCGTGTGGGCTTGTTTTGCCCCTGCTCAAGCACAAACGACATGGCCAGACAAACCGATCAAATTCATCCTCTCCCAGCCTCCTGGTTCTGGGCCCGATAACGTGGCAAGACTTTTAGGAGAAAAATTGGCCAAGGCTTTGGATCAATCGGTGATCATTGAAAATAAGCCAGGCGGTCAAAACATCATCGGAGCGCAAGCGGCGGCCAAATCTCCTGCAGATGGAAGTGCGTTTTACTTTGCAACCACGGCGGCTTTGGTGACCAATCGGTACTTGTTCAAAACCATGCCCTATGAGCCACAAAAGGATTTCACCTCGGTGGCTTTTGTGGCCAATTCACCCTTTGGCATTTTGGTCAAGACCGATTCACCCATCACCTCCATTCAAGACTTGTTGGCCAAATCAAAGGCCAATCCAGGCAAGCTCTCCTTGGCCAATGAAGGTCCAAGAACCTTTGGAGGCATCATTGCCAGATTCTTGAATGCCAAAACCAAAATGGAAGCCAATTTGGTGGCCTATGCGTCGGTCAGTGTCGCCATCCAAGACATCATGGGCGGGCACGCCGATGCGGTGGTGGCCGATGTGGCTTCAACTGCGCAATTGGTCAAGCAAGGCCGATTGAGACTTTTGGCTGTGACGTCTGCCAAAAGAATTGCAGGCTTTGAGCAAGTGCCCACCATGGCCGAATTGCTGCCTAATTTTGAAATGGTGGGCTGGTTTGCAATTGTGGCACCCACGGGCACGCCCTCCTTGGTGATCAATCGACTCAATGCAGAGGTCAATAAGTTGTTGCAAGACCCCGAGGTGACACAAAAGATGCTTTCCATCGGCCCCATTCCAGAGCCCTTGGGTGCGAGTGCCAAATTGGATGCCTTCCTTAAAGCTGAGAACGATCGTTGGGCAGAGGTTGCAAAAGAAATTGGTCTTTTGCCCGAGTGAGACGTGACAGCGTTGGATCTGCTCAATGATGGAGTCAAAGTCCCTGTTTGCCGGGCATGCTCATTTCAAGGCTTGATGGAGATGACCATGGTGGCGGGTACGCGGCCATCGATGTCTTTGGGTATTTTAGCGGTGGCCTTGGTTTTTTCGATGGCTTTGAGCACCACTTCATCCCATTCTGCATTGCCACTTTTCTTGATCATTTGCCAAGTGGTGATGGTGCCATCGGGTGCGCAGTTGACCTGAACTTCGGCGCTCGGGTTGCCAGAGAACTCTTTAAATACACCCATGTTTCTTTTCACCAGTTCCACAATTTTGCCAGCGTAGTTGGCACTCATGGCATTGCCCGATCCTGTGCCAAGGCTCATGTTGGAGGCGCTGGCTTGGCCCGTGTTTTGACCGCTTGCGGAAGGGTTGGAGGCGTTGCTTAAAGATTTCTGCACGCGATTGAGATCTTCCGTTCTGCGTTGCTCCATCTCTTTGGCTTCTTTGGCTTCTTTGGCTTGTTGTTTTGTCAACTCTTTGGGGTCGGTTCTGGGAGTTTCTTTTTTGGCCTTCTCTCGCTCCTTTTCTCGCTCCTTCTCACGCTCTTTGGCCCGTTTTAATTTGTCCTCCTCGGCTTTTCTTGCTTTCTCAAGCTCGAGATCTTTTTGTTTCTTTTTCTCCAGCTCTTTGAGGCGCTCTTTTTCCTTTTGATCGTCTTCTTGTTTTTTCTTTGATTTTTCAACGGCCAATTGAGCTTCTTTCAATTGACTGGAATTGTCGACGGCTTTGACTCGAGGCGGGGCTTCGGTGGGGGTGGGCTCTTGATTTTCTAGGCTTGGAGGGGGTGGCGCATTGTTGGTCAAATTGGGTGAGCTTGACCACAACTCGGCTGTAGAGGACTCAAGTATGGCTTGTTGGTTCCAAGTGATGCCCCACGTCAATGCAACGAGCAACAACACATGGGCCAAAATCGCCAAGACCACAGAGGCACCTTGGCGGCTCTCTTTGGGCGGGTTGAGGTCAAACTGTGGGTTGGGATGCAGAGCGGTCATGGGTGAGGGGGTTGATCTCTTGGTCAATCGTTCATCAATTGAACCGACAGACCAACCCTTTGCACGCCTGCCTTTTGTAAGAGGTCCAAGACTTTAATCACCTCTTCGTAAGCAAGCGCCTTGTCTCCAAAAATAACAACCGGTGTATTGCCGTTGCCATTTTGAAATTGAAGAGCTTTATCTGCAAGTGAGGACTTGCTGACCTCCTCGAATTCGGTGTTTAAATCTTGTGCTTTGGCGCTGGTGGCTTGCTTGACTGCGGAAGAGTTGGGTGTGTCAAGTGAACGAATAAAGATGCGGTGATCGGCTCTGAGTTCAACTCGAATGACTTGGTCGGGGGCGTTTGCGGCTTTGCCAACGCTTGGGACATCAATGACGCTGGTGGAGATCAAGGGAGCGGTGACCATGAAAATGATCAACAGCACCAGCATGACATCAATAAAGGGGACCATATTGATTTCGTTCATGGTGCGTCGTTTAGAGCGCGAGCGGTGTGCAAGAGCAGCCATGGCTTAATCCTTCGTGCTCAATGCGTCGAGGCGCTTTGTGAGCTGACATTTCTTTGCAAGATATTGCTGAACTCTTCCATGAAGGTCTCCAATTGAATCGATACGCGATCAATGTCGCGAGCAAATCGGTTGTAGGCCAAAACGGCTGGAATGGCTGCAAAAAGACCAATGGCGGTGGCCACCAAAGCTTCTGCAATGCCAGGTGCAACTTTGGCCAAGGTGACTTGCTGCAAGGCGGCCAAACCCGTGAACGCGTGCATGATGCCCCAGACGGTTCCAAAAAGGCCCACATAGGGTGAAACCGAACCCACCGAAGCCAACCAAGAAAGGCTCGATTCAATCGCATCCATCTCTCTTTGCAAGGATGCTCGCATGGCCCGGGTTGCACCATCCATTAAGAGGGAGCTGTCAGAGATGCGTTTTTCTCTGAGCTTTTGGTATTCACGCATGCCACTTGCGAAAATTCTCTCCATGGGGCCAGCCGATCTTGCGTTTTGCGTGGCGGCGGAGAAGAGTTCGTTCAAACTTTTGCCAGACCAAAAGTCCTTTTCGAAACTTTCATTGAGGGCGCGTATTTTGCGAAGAGAAAAAAGTTTCTTAAAAATGACCGTCCAACTCGTGATGGAGACACCAAATAAAATAAACACCACCAATTGAACAACAAAACTGGCGTTCAAAAGCAGCGTCACAATGGAGAGGTCTTGGTTCATAAAATTCTTTGAAGGATATCTTGAGGTATTCTAGACGGCTTTAAGCTGCCCACCTGTACCCAAGCGATTTTGATGCTTCCTTTGCAAAGGGGGGTGTGTTTTTGAGACACTGGGGAGATTTTGATGGCCGATTGTTCGATCACCAAGCTCGCGCCTCTGACTTCGATGACGTTGGCGCTGATGTGCAACTCATCGTCCAAGACGGCGGGGTGTAAGTACTTCAATTGCGTTTGGTTCACAATGAACATGCAACCCGTTTTTTCCTTGAGCTCTTGTTGGCTGTAGCCCAAGGATCTGAACCATTCGGTTCTTGCGCGTTCAAAAAATTTCAAGTAATTGGCATAAAACACAATGCCACCGGCATCGGTGTCTTCCCAATACACGCGAAGGGGCCAAATAAAAGAGTTCATTTAAAAGAGGTCATGATGTAAAAATCGCTTTCATTCTGCTGACGGCTTCAATCAAAGAGGACATTGAACTTGCGGTGGACAGGCGTATGAAATGTTCCGTGTCATTTTGACCGAAATCTCTCCCCGGTGCGACAGCGATATGGGCCCTCTTCATCAGCTCAAAAGTGAAGTCCCAGCTGTTGTTCACCCCAAGGGAGGAATAAAGCTTTTGGCAGTTGGCCCAAACATAAAAGGCGCCGTTGGGAACAGCTGGGATTTCAAAGCCCAATTCTAAGAGCGCTTTGACCAAATAGTCACGCCGCTCTTTAAAGGCGGATTTGCGCTGTTCAAAGAGCGCAAGGCTTTGGGGCTCAAAGCAGCCTAAGGCCGCGTGTTGCGCGATCGCGCTGGGACAAATATATAGATTTTGAGCCAGGCGCTCGATGGGTGAAACCAACTGGGCAGGCGTCACCAACCAACCCAGTCGCCAACCGGTCATGTTGAAGTATTTTGAGAAACTGTTGATGCTTACGATGTCCTCGTCCAAGACCAAGGCGGTGCTGGCTTGCTCGAGTTGAAAGCTCAGGCCCAAATAAATTTCATCGACCAAGGTGACACCGTTTTGAGATTTGACAAAGGCATGAATCTTCTCCAGTTCATCCAAAGCAATCGAGGTGCCCGTTGGGTTACTCGGAGAGGCCAGCAAGACGCCTTTGGTTTGTGGTCCCCAATGGTCTTGGACATTGGCAAGGGACAGCTGCAGGCGATTTTCAGCCTGCGCTCCAATGAGCTTGGCACGTCCACCACACGCCGTGATGAAATGCCGGTTGCAGGGGTAACTCGGGTCAGGCATCAAAATTTCGTCGCCTGGTTCGATCAAAGCCAAACAAGCGAGTTGCAGTGCACTGGATGCGCCCGAGGTGATGCAAATTCTGCTGCTAGGAACGTGCAGGCCAAATTGTGTTTCATACCATTTGGAGACGCATTGTCTCAGAGGTTCAATGCCAAGTGCAGGGGTGTATTGTGTGAGGCCTTCCTTGATGGCCTTAATGGCTCTTTGCTGAACACTGGGTGCTGCCGTGAAATCAGGCTCTCCAATGTTGAGGTAAATCATGGGCCAGTCTTCTTGGCTCAACTGCTCAGCCATGCGCAAAGCAGCTTTGGCCACTTCCATCACAAAAAATGGCTCAATGGTTTGTGCTCTTTGAGAGATCTGCATCGTCACTCTTGGGGTTGCTCAGGGTTGTGCTGAAGGGGCAATCAAAGCGCTCAAAGCCAGACCAAGCCAGACCAAGCCAGACCAAGCCAACTTCACTTGGCAGCCCTCTCAGAGGCGACCTCAACGCCTCTGAGCTCGGGTGCGAGTGCGTTGAGTACCGCATTGACATACTTATGGCCATCGGTGCCACCAAATTGTTTAGACAGCTCAATGCACTCGTTGAGCACCACGCGCCAAGGCACATCAATGCAGTGCTTGAATTCATAGACGCCAATCCACATGCAAGCGTGCTCTACGGGTGAGATCACTTCCAGTCCTCTGTCCAAGTGAGGCAAAATCAAAGCATCCAAGTCCCGCTTTTGAGAAGCAATCCCATGTAGGAGCGAGTCGTAGTGTACCGAGTCGGCTTTTTTAAAGCCGACCAAATCGCGTGTAAAGAGGTCTATGTCACTGGGCTCATTTTTACCAATGATCAGTTGATAAAGGGCTTGCAAAGCAAACTCCCGAGCCTTGGTTCTTGCTGAGCGAGGTTTGGGCTTGGGTTTTAGAGCGGGCGCATGAGCTGTTTGGGCGTCCTGTGCTTGAACCAAAGCGTCCTCTGGTGTGAGAGCTTGGGGCAAGCTTGGCGTTGGCGCACGGGTAGGTTTGTTCAAGCCCACTTCTCCAAAACCCCAGCCATGTGCAGTGCTGCAGTGGCGGCTTCTTGGCCTTTGATGTATTGACGTGCAAGCGCTTGCTCCTCGTTTTCAACCGTCAAAATGGCATTGGCAATCGGCACATGAAAGTCCAAACTGATTTGACTGACGCCTTTGCCAGATTCATTGGCAACCAGTTCAAAGTGATAGGTCTCTCCACGAATGATGCAGCCCACCGCTATAAGCGCGTGAAAGGGTTCAGGGTCTTCGATTTGTGCAAGGGCTTGCAAAGCAAGGGGAATTTCCAATGCACCCGGGACCTCAACCAAAGAGATGTTTTGCGCTTGAACGCCTTGGGCGAGCAGCTCTTGGATGCAGGCATTTTTAAGGCAGTCGGTGACGCTTGGGTTGTAGGTGGCTTGGACGATGCCAATTTTTAAATGCTCGTGTCGCACGCGAGCATGCGCTGCATCGGGTTTATTTGCACCTTCGTGTTGACGGAGCAAGTGTTCAGGCCACTTTGAAGTGTCTATGTCTTGGGGGGGGGATGTTGGATTGGACTGCTGCATGGGGTTGATTTGATATTTTTTTTCCAGGGCTTGGGCAAGAGGGGCGTGTGGGTCTTGATGTTGGTCTTGGTCTTGTGAACGCACCATCAAGTTTTTTGAGTTGATCTGAGGATTTGCGGTGTCCTTAAGCGGTCTTATCGACCTTGGATCGATAGCCTACAATTTCAAGTCCATACCCCGTCATGCTGGGCATGCGCCGCGGGTGACCGAGAAGGCGCATTTTTTCAACACCACAATCTTTCAAGATTTGTGCCCCAATGCCGTAACTGCGCAAGTCCATGCGACCTCTTTCTGGCGCATGCGAGGATTTGGCCGTGCCTTGAAATTGAGACAACAACTGCTCGGCATTTTCTCCCGCATTCAAGAGCACCAAGACCCCAGCGCCTTCATCGGAGATGATTTTTAAACTTTCATCCAAGCCCCAGGAGTGCATTTTGCGATTGGGCTCCAGCAAGTCAATGATGGACAGTGGCTCATGCACACGCACCAAGACCTCATGGTGTTGCGACCACCCGCCTTTGACCAAAGCGAGATGAACGCCTTTGCTTAAAACATCTTGATAGGCATGTGCAATGAATTCGCCGTGTGCAGTAGACAAGGTGCGCGAGGATAACTTTTGAAGCAAGCTTTCATTTTTTGATCGATACTGGATCAAATCCGCTATGGTGCCGATGTGCAATTGGTGCTCGGTGGCAAAGCGTTGAAGATCGGGAAGTCTTGCCATGGTGCCATCGTCGTTCATGATTTCACAAATCACAGCGCTCGCAGTGTGCCCAGCCAATTTTGCGAGATCACAGCCCGCCTCTGTGTGTCCGGCTCGCATCAAAACGCCACCGTCAACGGCTTGCAATGGAAACACATGACCTGGTTGAACCAAGTCGCTCGCTAGGCTTTGTGGGTCAACAGCCACTTGAATTGTTCGGGCCCGATCGGCTGCAGAGATGCCGGTGGTGACACCTTGTGCGGCTTCAATGGAGATGGTGAAGGCAGTGCTGTACACAGTGCCATTTTTGCTGGCCATGGGAGGGAGTTTCAAGTATTCACATCTGTCTTTGGTAAGCGTCAAACAAATCAAACCCCTGCCATAACGGGCCATGAAGTTAATGGCTTGTTCGCTCACTCAATCCGCATACAGCACCAAATCGCCCTCGTTTTCAAGATCCTCGTCGTCCACCAAGATCACCATTCGACCTTGTCTCATGTCTTCAATGATCACCTCAACGCTGGAGATGGGTTCTAAAATGCCGCAGTTCATGATGGGAGGCCCTTTGA
>Ga0114978_10000297_pt1 | contig 41880 bp, 62 predicted proteins | sample S_140212_EF_Meta_FD_87027 | JGI IMG/M metagenome (GOLD analysis project Ga0114978, IMG submission 87027) | Freshwater microbial communities from Lake Simoncouche, Canada to study carbon cycling - S_140212_EF_MetaG | ecosystem: Environmental > Aquatic > Freshwater > Lake | place: Lake...
GCGGCAATGACTTTTAACTTTACCAACGTGCCTACTCTTGATGCTCGGTCTATCACAGTAACAGTATTTGTAGTTCAAGGTGCTACGGGTTATATCCCTACAACATTACAAATTGCTGGTTCGGCTCAAACAATTAAATGGGCTGGAGGAACTGCTCCAACGGCTACAAGCACAGCAGGAAAGATTGACGTATTTTCATTTACTTTTATTCGTCGTTCAAGCGCGTGGACTACGCTTGGCACTAGCCTGCTGAATTTCTAATGCCTAGATGGGGAAGTACAAGTAAAATTTTTAGTCCTGCTGGAGGAATTAGTAGAGCGTCATACAACAACGCTACTGGTGGAACAATTACTACATTTGTTTCCACAGGTCAGGCTGGAACAACTACTGGTAGAACGTATCGTGTTCATTCGTTTACAACTACTGGTGCAAATTCTTTAGTAGTTACTGCTGCTACCAAACCGTTTGATTGGCTTATTGTTGGTGGTGGTGGAAATAACGCTTCCGGCGGTGGTGGTGCAGGTGCATTTAAGCAAACATACGGTGGAACATTAACTGCTCAAACGTATTCAATAACAGTGGGTGCTGCTGCACAATCTTCTACTTTTAATGGCACTACTTCTGGTGCTGGTGGTGGAGGCGGTGGCGAAGGTAGCGGTGGCGGCGGCGGATCTAACGGTTCTTCCGGTGGCGGTGGAGGCATGCAACCTTCCGCTAGAGGCGACTGGATTCCCGGTGGGTCCGGCAGTAGTCCCGGAACTAATGGTGGGCAAGGTTCTATGGGTTGGGATTACGACTCAAACGGTGCTGGTGGTGGCGGTGGTGGTTCTACTTCTGGCGGTGGCAATGGTGGTTACCGTTACGGTGGTGGCGGTGGTGCTGGAACAAGTAGCGCAATACGCGGAACTGCCTATACATACGCAGGTGGCGGAAACGGCTGGGGTACGGATGGTCCCGGTGGTGGCCCCGGTACTTACGGTTCAGGTGGAGCGACTCAAGGAATTGTAGTTATACGTTATGAGGTAGCAGGATGATTAATTATGAATGGAATCAAGAACTGCTTGTTTGGGAAGCCGGAATTCCTAGTAGCGTTCCAGTTGTTAGAGAATACGATTGGGAAACTGCAAGCGACGGCCCTCCATTTATGGCGTATATTGCAATACCAAAGACTGCAACAAGTTCTATTTTTGAACAACTAGCAATGCCTAGAGTGTGTTCATCACGACATCAGACAAGACATGTTCCAGCGGTGGCAATGTTTAATCACGATCACGATCATTCTTTAGTAACATTTATTCGTGAACCACTTGCGCTTTACTGTTCATTTTTTTATTTTATGAAATGGCGTATTGACAACGGTTTTATTGGCAGTCCTATGCAAATGTTTCATGCCAACTCTGCGAATGTTGCCCTTATTCAATCTGGCGTAACGCTTGAAGAATTTCTTTTGCAGTGTCCTATCGGTCAATTTTATCCATACTTTATTCGGCCTTTAACGGCGCAAGATTTTGATTTCATTGGTAGCGTTGAAAGGTTTGAAGAATCTATTGCTGCTTTTAATGCAATGTTTAATTTGTCGCTTGATGTTGTTCATTACAACGAAGGACAACAGAGTTCTCCATATGCTGTGAGTGATGAGGTTATTGCGGCTTTTAAGTCACGCCAGTCTGAAGAATATGTTGTGTATAACGAATTGCTGTTGGCTTCTAATTTACTATTAGGAAACTAATGAAAATATCCGTCTACGCTATTGCAAAGAACGAAGCGCAATTTGTAGAACGATGGTATGAGTCTGCTAAAGAAGCCGACTACCTCACTATTCTGGATACTGGCTCAACTGATAATACTGTCACGCTAGCCCGTGATTTAGGTATCCATGTAGAGCGATGGAAGTTTGATCCTTGGCGGTTTGATAACGCTAGAAATCTGAGTCTTCAAATGGTCCCGGAAGACGCTGATCTTTGCGTAGCGCTGGATATGGATGAAGTTCTTGTAGAGGGTTGGGTGGAGCATCTAAAGGCTGCACATGCTGATGGGGTAACTCGTCCTCGCTATCAGTACACATGGTCATGGGTTAATGGTAAACCCGGATTGCAGTATGGGGGTGACAAGATTCATGCGCGTCATGGATATTATTGGAAGCACCCCGTCCATGAGGTCATCATGCCTAAAGGTGAGGAAGTACAAGGCTGGTATGGGCTTGAGATCCATCATTATCCTGATGAAACTAAATCCCGTGGACAATACTTTCCGCTGCTTGAGTTAGCAGTTAAGGAGGATCCTGATGATGATCGTAATGCTCATTACCTTGCTCGTGAGTACCTTTTTGCTGGCCGTAACGATGAGGCAATAGCGGAATTTAAGCGGCACTTGTCTTTACCTAGGGCAGTGTGGCGGCCTGAGAGGGCTAGGTCTATGCGGTACATTGCCCAGTTGTCCACAGATAAATGGGAGCAGGGTGACTGGCTTGGATGGGCTACTGAGGAAGATCCTGAATCTCGTGAGGCTCTTCTCGAATATGCTCAATGGGCGCACGATATGGAACTGTGGCAGATATGTTTGCAGTCTTCTATAGCGGCATTAAAGATAACTACTCGACCTCTTACCTATCTTACTGAGTCTTGGGCTTGGGGAACTAGGGCACATGATCTTGCCGCTGTAGCGGCTTATAGGCTGGAATATTACCGTGAGGCAGCGTTTCACGGTATGGAAGCGGTAAAATTAGATCCGTATGACGGTAGACTTGCTGCTAATGTAAAGTTTTATTTGGAGGCCGCAGCATGACCACAATGCTTGATTTAGTGAGTGACACTCGCCGTATGGCTTTTGGCTCTGTGCATGACCAAATTAATCTTGTTGCCCAGCCTTATACCGCTAACTCTACTAGCCTTGTTCTTGACATGGATGTGTCAGGTATTACACAGGGCATGACCATATCTGGTGGTCTAAATGTGTGGTTTGTTCGCGGCATTGATACCGCTTCCAATAGCGTCAATGTTATTCCCGGCTTTGATAACAGTCCCAAAAAGGATCTTGCCGTAAATGAGTTTGTTTACATTAAACCTAAGGTTACTGACTGGTACATGTTTGAAACTATGAATCAAGAGATTCTTCGTTTATCCACTCCTGAACATGGCTTGTATCAAGTTGCTTCTTGGGTAGCAGATGTTGACCCTACTTGGCAGACTTACGAAATCCCTACTGAGGCTTTAAATATGATTAGCCTTCTTCGGGTACGTTACCGTATGCCGGGTTCCCCTGATGTTTGGTACGACATTCCAGAGAAGGCTTACCGTTTGCAGTTAAACGGTGGTTCTGAATCTACTCTTACTTCATACATTCGTTTGCTTCGTAACATTCCTAGCGGTACAGAAATTCAATTCCTTTACAAGTCTCCATTTTATCAAGCCACTGAATTATCTGACAACGTTAATGAAGTATGTGGATTGTCTGAAACTATGGTTGACATCCCTACCCTTGGATGCCTAGCAACTTTGCTTCGCACAAGTGAGTCACAACGTGCTCAACCTCAACAGCAAGGTGATGCTCGTCGCGCTAATGAAGTAGTTGCTGGGTCTAACTTGAGTGTTGCTGCTCGTGTTGAGAAGGATCACCAGATGCGGATTTGGGAAGAAGCGGCTCGCTTAACGTCGCGTATTTCATACATTCGGAGTATGTAATGACTGGTAATGTTCAGATTACTCAACCGTTTGATGAACCGTTTAATCAATCTACGGCTGGCTTGCCTTCAAGTTTTTCTCCTAGCGTTATTGGTATTAATGGTGTTCCTTATTTAATTGATACTTCGCCTAGTTATGTTGGTGAAGGCCGCTATAAGCGTGAATCGTTTGAGGTAGTTCAGCAACGTAACGTGGATTCTCAACGAGATTTGTTGTTGCTTCCTCAGAATGTTTGGCGGCAACAAATGCAGTCATGGCATCAGGGTGCTGGTCAAACAAATACTGACCGTGATGATTCTTTGCCTTACCGTTTTCATACTTCGTTTGGTATTAATCCTTGGACTAAATGGCGTTGTGAATTGCTTCCAGCAACCAAGCAATTGTATGGAACAGATGGGTTTACTGGTTCTACTTGGTTGACTACTTATGGTGACTATCTTGCTGTTGTCAACAATCAAACTATTTGGTGGTATGACGAATTATCCGTAGGTAGCAGTGCGTCTGCCGGTAGCACCATCCCTAACAGTGGGCATACCATTATTGATATTGCTAACTTTGGTGCTAAAGTTACTACCCTGCACAACGATGGCAAAGTGTATGAAACTGCTGGACCGGGAGTAAGTTCAACACTTAAAGGAACTTACACTAACGCTAATTTTATTGCGTATGAAAAAGATTTTCTACTTGCAGGTATTACTAACACTTTGCGTGACATTACCGCTGGTGGCGCTGGGGATCTTATTTATACTAGCCCAACGTCAGGTTTCCGCTGGCAGTCTGCTGCTCCGGGTGACTCTTGCATTTATGTTCTTGGCGGTGTTCAAGACAAATATCTTATTCATCGCGTTGGTATTTCTCAAGATGGTACTGGTCTTACTCCAGCAATTGTTGCGGCTAATCTTCCTGATGGAGAGATTGGTTACTGTATAGATTCTTACCTTGGATTTATTATGATTGGTACTAGCCTTGGTGTTCGTATTGCTACACCAAATAATGCTAGTGGTGATCTTACTCTTGGTCCTATCATTCCTACTTCTCAACCTGTGCGTTGTTTTGAAGGACAGGATAGGTTTGTTTGGTTTGGTGTTTCGTCAATGGATGGTGGCTATTCTCTTGATAGTGAGTATTTTCCCGTAGATCCTGTATCTGGTTTGGGCCGCATGGATCTTTCTACAACGACTACAAGTTCCCTTACTCCTGCTTACGCTAATGACATTGCCGCTGTATCTGCAACGGCAAACATAACGCGATCCGTTACTACCTTCCTAGATAAGCAAGTGTTTTCTGTAGATAGCGAAGGTGTGTGGTTTGCTAGTGACGATTTTGTTGAGGCTGGCTGGTTGCATCAGGGCACAATGTCGTTTGGTATTGAGGATCTTAAGACTGGTTTGTATGTTCAGGCTAAGTGGGAGCCTCTTGTTGGTGAGATTGATTTAGATATTTCTTACGATTCTTCTGGCTATATCCGTCTTGGTACGTTTAAGCAACAAGGTTCTATTCGTAGCGGCAATGCTTCTCTTGATGGTGTTCAATATTCTCGTATTGATTCACGGTTTGTTTTGCGCCGTAGTAATGATGTGACTACTTCTCCTCATTTTAGTCGTTGGGAACATCGTGCTATCCCTGTTCAGGGTAGGACTTCTCGATGGACGCTACCAATTATGAATTATGAAGAGTTAACTATTGATACTATTACTTATAGTCGTGATCCTTTGCAGGTATATTTGGCTCTTGTTGATCTTGTTGAGAGTCGCAAATTGTTTACCATGCAAGAGTCCGGTATTTCATATCAGGTATATGGAAAAGATTTTGTTTGGTCACCTGAAAAGTTGACCATGAACGGTAAGTCTTGGCAAGGAATGTTTACCCTATTAGTGGAGAGTATACAATGAGACGACAATATTCGGGCGGTGCTCAACCTGCTCAACTCACAAGTAGTCTGGGCAATTCAACTGCTGACCGCACTATTTATTGTGACGATCTTACTAACTGGCCTGATGGCAGCATTGGACCTTTCTACATTGTTATTGACCGGGCTAAGGCAGCGGAAGAAAAAATCCTTTGTTCTTCTCGTAGCGGCAACGTGCTCACTGTTTTTGATGATGGTATTACTAATGGTCGTGCCGCTGATGGCACTTCTATTACTAGCCATTCTGCTAATGCTGTTACTGAGCATATTTTTACGGCGACTGACGCTAATGAAGCCAACTTGCATGTAAACTCTTCAACGGTTATTCATGGCATTACTGGGGCGCTTGCTGGGGTTACTGCTACCCAAACGCTTACAAATAAAACCATTAGCGGTTCCTCTAATACGTTGACTAACATTGCTCAGTCTTCTGTAACTAATCTTGCTACATCGCTTACTAGCGTAACTATTAATCCTCAAACGGCTTCTTACACGCTGGTTCTTGGTGATGCTGGCAAGCAAGTTGAAATGCTTGTTGCCACAGGAAATACTCTTACTGTTCCGCCAAACTCAAGTGTTGCTTTCCCTGTAGGAACTCTAATTCTTATTGTTCAAACTGGTGCTGGTCAAACAACAGTAACGGCTGGTGCTGGAGTAACGATTAACAGCACCCCGGGTTTGAAGTTGCGTACTCAATGGTCATCAACAATGCTTGTTAAGAGGGCTACTGATACTTGGTTTGCCGCTGGTGATTTAAGTGCCTAGCAGTATTATTTTTGCTGCTGTCGCTAGTTCAGGCAAATTTAATAATGCCACTGGCGGCACTATTACTACGTTTACTAGCAGCGGTCAGACTGGAACTGTTACTGGTGGTGTGTATCGTGTTCATGCTTTTACAACTGCTGGCGCAGGAACATTTACTGTCACCAATAATATTCAACCGTTTGATTGGCTGATTGTTGGTGGCGGCGGTGCTGGAGCAAGTAACACTGATCTTGGTGGTGCTGGTGGTGGCGGTGCTGGCGGTGTCAAGCAGACGCTTGCTGGTTCTCTTGCCCTTGGAGCGCTGTCTTTAACTGTCGCTGCTGGTGGCGGTTCTTCTGTCTTTAACGGCATTACTGCTGGTTCCGGTGGCAATGGCGGTGCTCAAGGGGATAACGGTGGAAGTAACGGCGGCAGCGGAACGAATGGTGGTTCCGGTGGTGGTGGTGGTGCTGGCTATATCGTCAATTCACCGTGGAGTTCTGGCGGTGGTGGAACGTACTCCGGCGGTCAGGGTGTAAGCGCACCCGATTATGACGGTAACGGCGGAGGTGGCGGCGGTGGCGGTTCCGCAAGCAACGGCGGTCAGGGTGGCTACCGTGGCGGCGGTGGAGGTGGCTCTTCTACTACTTTGACTATTACTGGATCTTCCCAAGGCTACGGTCAAGGTGGCGGTGGCACAGGCCGAGACAACATTAGTACTTCAACTGGTGCTGCTAATACAGGTAATGGTGGCGTTGGTGGCGGCGCAGGTGGTACAGGAATTGTCGTAATACGTTATCGGATTGGTTAAGCCGGAAAGGGCTGCTCATGGTACTCGCTGGATTCTTCGACATTAACAATAATGGGTTGGACATTGCCGATATAGGCACTATTTGCGGTGTGATAGGGGCAATTGCTATCTCTACGCGCTGGATAGTGCGCCATTTGGTAAATCAGATCCATGAAATTGTGGTCGAAGAAGTTACTAAAGCAACGTATCCTATTAATCCCAAGGCTAACGGTGGCCTGTCATTACCAGATGTAGCGCGTGAAACGTATAAGAATACTCTTATAACCCAAGCGATTGCTGACCATTTGGGTATTGATCTTAAGGAGAAATAATGTTAGATAAACTTCCAGCCTCAGTGCGCCACTTCTCGTTGCTGCTCATTGCCGCTGTTTTGGCTTGGGCTGCTCAAGGTATTCCTAATGTTGATCCTATTCTTGGCAGTCTCATCGGCGCTGTTGCCACGTTTGGCATTGCCTATATTACTCCGTTGACTCGCCAGTATGGGGTTGGTAATGATGCGAGTATTTCGTGACTCAATCGCTTAATGGGTGGGTTGTTCCTCCTAAACATCTTGTGACTAAGAAAGTTCCGGGTGCTGATCGTCGCCTCACGTTGGCTGAGGATGCTGCCCCTTTGCTGCTTGCTGTAGCGGCTGATTACAACAAGTCTGTGCGTCGTATTGATATTGGGCCTACTGATGAAGGTGGCTACAACAATCGGGATGCTAACGGTGCTCCGGGTAGAAAATCTAATCATGCTTCCGGGAGCGCCATAGACCTGAATTGGTCTCAGGAAGGTGCTCAGAACTCTAACTGGGGCAAGAAGTTTTTTAGTCAAGTAAAGACTAAGGCTGCTATTGCTGTGATGAAACAGCGGTATGGCAAATGGATTCAATGGGGAGGGGACTGGCGTGCTCAAGATTTTATGCATTGGGAAATTAAGCCGGGCGTGACCCCAATTATGGTCAAGGCTGCTTGCACAAAACTCAACATTAACGCTGATGGAGTTCGCGGATAAGGGGTTCTTATGGGTTTCATGGATTTGTTAAAGACTGAACAGAGTAAGAGTGTTGGTGGTACTCGGTGCGCTGTGTGTGCTTTTGTTGATACCCTCCCCGATAAGGATGCTAAGGAATTTCAGGCTGGTCTTGATGATAAGAAGTTCTCTCATTCTTCTATTGTGAGGGCTTCTATCGCTGAGTTTGGGGTGCGGTTGAATCCTCAGTCTGTTGCGAGGCATCGTAAGAAACTTTGTGTGACTATCACATGAGTTTTTCTGACCGGCTCAGTGAGTTTACTGATTCTGGTAGCACTGGTGCTCAGTCTGAATGGGTGAAGACTCCTTCGGGCTGGGAGGCTGGTATCAAGTATGAGCCTGATGGTTCTCGTATTGTTACGACTGCCGCTGTTCCTGAGACTGATGACTATGCCGGTCTCGTTGAAAAGATTTCTGGTCAAATCCCTGAAGGTTACCGTGTGAGATTAGCAGAGGCTCGGGTTGACCCGGCTGCTTGGCATCGTGATGGGGAGGGTGAGGATGCTGTTACTCGCCCTATTGTGCGGTATCGGTTTGTTGTGGAGTTGGCCCCTAAGTCTGTCTCCATAGATGACCTTCTCAAGGCCGTAGGGAAACGTAGAGGCTCTAAACCTGTGTCTCTGGGGGATTCTGTCGGGACGTATCTTGTCGCCGCAGGGGACCTCCAATTGGGTAAGCCTGATGGTGGAGGCACAGCGGCAACTATTGACCGGGTTATTGCTTCCCATGAGGCTTCGCTAGATAGGTACAAGGCTTTGCGGAAGCGTGGGATTGTTGACGAGGTAGTTCTTCCTTGGCTGGGTGACTGCATTGAAGGCACAAACAGTCAGGGCGGCAACCTTATTGCCCGGCTGGATATCACCATTACTGAGGCTGTAAGGGTCTACAGGCGGCTTATGATGCGTCAGGTGACTGACTATGCCAAGGTCGCTTCTAAGGTCACTGTGGCTGTTGTACCGGGCAACCATGATGAGGCTGTCCGTATGGGCAACCAGATGGCTACTCGCTATGACGATTCTTGGGCTATCGAGGGAGCGTCACAGGTTGCTGACGCTATGGAACTTGCCGGATACGACAACGTGACATGGGTGTTCCCCGGTATTGATGAACTAGATCTGTGCATTGACATCGCTGGCACACGGGTAGGACTGCTTCATGGACACCAAACTAAAGGCAAAATGGAGACATGGCTGGGTGGTGCGGCTGTCCAGCGTCGCGCTATTGGCACTGCTGATGTAGTGCTGTCTGGGCATTATCACCATCTCAAAATACAACAAATAGGGCCAACTACCCATATTCAAGTACCGGCTATGGATGGTGGAAGCCTGTGGTGGAGGCATAAAGGTGGCACTGATGCCCCTCCGGGCATGGTTACAGCGGTCCTCAATAACGGCTGGCGAGGGCTGGAGATCCTGTGAATCCTATTGACCGCACCATCGCTGGCGATGCCGTATCGCTTGTTATAGGGGAAAGGTCTGATTCTTATGATGATAATGGCGAACCTAGCGTTCGGATTGTTAGTCGCCTTTGGTCTGCTTATCTGGATGTCGGAATAACTGAGGCTGACGTATGCCACATGATGGCCCTGCTCAAGATTGGTAGGACTCGATCTGGCTATAAGCGTGACTCCTACGTTGATGCCGTAGGCTATGAACTGTTGGCTGAGGCATTACAGAGGAGTCCTGATGGCAGTAACTAAGAACCTTGTAGTGAAACTGTCCTATTGCGATTTGAAGGTCGAGTTTATCGCTGAGGGCATGTCTGGGAACATGTGGAATCCTGATGTAGCGGATGATGTGATGCGTCGGGCTAAACAAATGTGGCGTGATGCTCTTGAGGCTATGAATGATACTGATACTTGGAACTCTGTAAGTGTTGCTGAAGATGAGGATGAATAATGGATCTGTCTACTTGCCTGAAAGAACTGTTGGCTAATGAGGTGACAATGTATCTCAAGGCTCACGGCGCTCACTGGAATGTTGAAGGGATCTTGTTCTCTCAATACCATGATTTTTTTGAAGCAATCTATACTGATGTGTTTAGCAGCATTGATCCAACTGCTGAGAACATTCGTAAACTTGGTGACTTTGCTCCATTCACACTTCCCGAACTAAACAAACTGCGCAAGGTCGAAGATCAGAAAACTAAGCCAACGGCAATCGAGTTGGTCAAGGATCTCCATGAAGCCAACGAAACACTTATTGATTGTCTTGATACTTGCTCTGAGGCTGCAACCGAAGAAGGCGAATGGGGTATCGCTAACTTCCTTGCTAGTCGTGATGAGATGCACAAGAAGTGGCGTTGGCAGTTGGAAGCCTCTATGAAGGGCTAAATCTTTTTTCTGCTTCCTTCCCAAACGTGACCTTCCATGTTGGGATTCACAAAAGGATTAAGTGAATATATTTCTACCGGATAATATACTTCTTTTATTTTCCTTTTAACTTCCCTGAGGTGCATCTCCCACCGTTCTAGCCATTGCTTTGAGTCGCTTGTCACTAGATTCCCTGACTTGTACCCTTTGTCATTTGTTTCACCGTCTAAAGTTCCACAGTCTGCCCCAACAAGAATGATTGTTGATGCCCCCATATAGGCCGCTAAATGCATTGACCCATGAAGACTGGTGCTTCCCACAAGTAATCCATCGTCATTGTCAGGCCACATGGTGTCTACGTTAAAGTCGTAGTCAGCGTTTTTGTGTGGGTAGAAAACAATATTTTCTGGTGCATCTTCTGGTGCTTTATCCCCAAATCCTTGATCGCGTTCTGGACAAAAGAACGCATGATTTGGATATTTTGCTGCTAGTTCTAGCGCTTCTCCATAAATATAGTGAGTGTGAGTAGTTAAAGATATTGGCATATTGTAAAGGCCAAGTCTTTCTGCAATCCCATTTGTTGCTATTACTTCTTTGCCTATAAAAAAATTAGGATCAATATGACTAATAGTAGCCCCTGAGCCTAAGACATATATGTCTGAATTGCCTGCCCACCAAATTACATCTTCGTATTCCTTAAACAAATATTTCACGCCACTCTTCCTCTCTCGCTTCAATGCTCCAATTTTTCTTAACTATTGTTAATGCTCGCTGACTGTCTGTTATGCGTGTCGCTTTTTTGAGATACATGGTTGCTGCTGCTTTCCACTGCTCAGGAGTATCTGCTAGGACTCCTACTCCGTCTTCGTGCAGAAGCCGGTACTCTGGCATGTCAGAGGCTATAAAAGGTAGTCCTGCGGCTGCGTATTCTAAACCTTTAATGTTTGATTTGGCTTCATTGAAAGGAATGTTGTTGAGGGGAACAATCCCCACATCGAATAAAAACCCGTCAGCGTATCCTGTAATTGCCGTGAGGGGACTCATGGTTAAGCGTTTTGGGTTTATCCCAGTTATCTCATGGAACATTGGCGCTGTGGGAGTCCAGCCTGCGTGATGAAAAGACAGATCGTGTTCTTCTAAAAAGTCTGGTAGCCACTCGCTAAGTTGTTCAAGATCGTTATTGCGGAAATTAATTGAGCCAGTCCACCCAAATACTGGCTTGCGGTCAATGTGTTTGCGTGGAGTAAACATGTTCATGTTCACCCCGTTGCGTACCATTTTTACGTTAGGGAATCGTTGACTGTAAAAATCATAGAGGAAAGGGGTGCTTACCGTGATGAGGTCTGCTTCAGCGATTACGTCTTCATAAAAGTCTCTGTTGGCTTTTTTGTTATGGTCTGGGTGAGTGATGGTGAAGGCTTTATTTGCTGGGGTGAGTCCTTGATAGTAGTCATCAATGTCTACAATAAAGCGTTGTCTGGCGTTTGTTTTAGCGAGTCGCATTTGTGGTGCTGTTGTGCGGTCCATGATGAGTTTAAGAACAATAGTGTTGTATCCAAATAGTCCTGTGTTTGCGTTTTCTTTAGCGCCGTAACCTCTTATTGGATCATAAACAGGTAGCCCTACGACTGCTTTATGTCCACACATAAGGGCTGGGAGATAGCAGCGGTAGAAGTTGCATCCTCCGGGCACAAGGTTAGGTTCTGAACCTGACCAGTCGCGTGTCAGGAAAGCAACTCTGGTCATCCGATGTACTCATAGCAACCACACTTACATTGCCCACCTTTGTGCCGGTGTTGGCAGGCAGTGCAGGGGGGAACGGCTTGCAAAACTGGCGGCTCCGAGACTTCAGTCACAGGAAGTACGGGTGCGCCTGCGGTTACGGTTCCCGGGTTGCTGACTGGTGTGGGTATGGCTGGGTTGTAGCAGTCTGCGTCGGTCCATGTGGTTTGGATTGCGTGGTCGCCGGGGTGTCCGGCTGGCATGTCGCATCGTTGCAGGTTTTTGTTGAGTGCCCAACAGATTCTTACTTCAGTCATGTGTTGCTCCTTGTTTAGGCGAGTGGGGCGAGGGAAACAGGAGAGAAAACCTCGCCCCACTCTGGATCTTGCTAGCCCAGCGAAGGGGGAGGACGCTGACGGGATGGCTAACAAGAAGTTATTGGCTCCTTGTTTTGGATATATCTAACCGCATGTAACCGCTTCGGTTGCCTGATGGTTGGACTTCGACCCACCTTACATCATGCTTTCCTGTCGTGCCGTTAATTCCGACAAGCATATTTTGGGCTTCTGCTTTGGACTTCTCGTGCATTTTGATTATCTCTTTAGACTCGTTGTACATGTCTACCGCGTCAAGGAGATAGCCGTCAAGGATTGGTTGCCCACCATCATTCATGGTGAGTCCTCCACGGCATACAGTGAAATGGCTACAGATTTTTTGGCATACCGCTGATGGTAGGTCGCGGCTTGCTGCTTCTCCTGTTTTCACTGCATAGATTACGTCACCGATCCAAGCGTCAATCTCGTCGGTGAGGGTTGGGTCCATTTCTTCTAGCGTCTGGTAGACCACTGATTCTTTGCCTGACCTGTCTATGTAAATGTTGCCTACATAGATTGGTTTGCTGTCATCTAAATACCCTGCCGCTATTGCCCCCATTGCGTAGAGGTGGCGTTGGAACTTGTGTGACTGGTCTGTTCCTTGTCGCTTCACCCATTGCAAACCGTCCTTAGTTTTAATGTCAAGGATGGTGTTGTCTTCTGGGATGAGGATGTCTGGATGCCCACTGATTTCTACCCCACTAGGCAGGGTCGCTGTGAGTCGGATCTTGTCAATGCTGCCCACTAGCCATGTGGGGAACATTGCTTTGATAGCGGCCTCAGTGTAGGTGTGGATCGCTGTACCGATTGCTGCTGCCATGACTGGTACTGAGTCGGTTGGTTCTACCCCAATTGTTTTGAGGGTCGCTAACTGTCGGCAGAAACCGATGTCTGATGGGCCAAGGATTCCTTTATCGGATTGCAGTGACCTTGCTGAGTTGTCGCTGTAGGCGGTGAGGGCTGCGTCTATTGCTAGGCCGTAGTCTTTCACTTCTTCTCCTTTCTGTGACATGATTTGCACATTCCGTATTGTTTAAGGCTGACTGGCGGTGTTTCAGCACCGCACTTAACGCACTTCATTCTTTGCCCACCGTTGCCATTGCCCGGTCAAGCCATTTGCCTAAGGTCACTCCTTGGTAGATCCAGTCGTTGCAATCTAGGGAGTTCATTTCGGCCTTGATGCTGAGAAGTTCTGTCACATTTTTGTCAGAGATCGCTGCCTTCATGGATTCAATCCAGCCTCCAGCGCCTTCTGTGTCTGCGGCTACTGCCTGAACGATTGGTTCTAATGGGACAGATGTCTCATTAGGTTTCTGCTCGCGGTCAAGTGTTGTGCCTACTACGTCTCGTGTTGATCCGTCGTCGTACAGGCTCAGTCCAAATTGCGTACCGAGGTTGATTGCTGCTCGTTTGAGCGCGTCGGACTCTGCTGTCTTAATTGCCATATCGTGCGCCTCACCGCGTTGCGATAGCGATGATGATCCAACGGCTGCTTCTGTGTAGGTAGCGTCTTGGATTGTGAGTCGTAGGGTGACTTTCCACCCGACTGACCATTGTCCTTTTTCATTCTGTTCCTCAAAGACTACGGTTGATTCAATTACGTCTGATGACCAGTTGAGGAAACCAAAGATTCTGTTGAGGTGTGCTTTGACATCCCACGCCTCAAGGTAACTGAGTTGCTTGCCTCCTCCACCTGATCGTTTGGCGATACGGGATTGGTTGAGGGGCTTGAGCAATTGGTCATACTGCTGTTGATTAATCATGTTACTCTCCTGTTTCATAATTAGTTTTACTAGGATATAGATGTGGAGCATCAGAGTCAATGTCTTACAACGATTTCTACAAAGACTTTCAGTCCCTCATGGACAACATAAACCATGACTCTGACATTGTGAACAAACTCAAAACCATTACCCACCTATACAAAGAATCTCAACGTTTACTCATTGCCGCCAGAGATGAGGCAGCGTATGAGATACGTCAAAAGTATTGCGCTTCAGATGCAGCGGTGATTACCGGCTACGACCGTAAGTACATTGATTATTGGGCTAAGCGTTGGATGGTTCTTAAGGATCTTCCAAAGTTGAAGCGGATTAAGCGTCAGGATTTATCTAACGCTATTGATCTTTCCAAAGGGTAGGACCGTGTGGGCTTCCCCTCCAACACACGGTCCTATGTCCCCTGCGAAGGAACATTTGTGACACTACCATCAGGGTTTAGTTGATGCCACCCATTCCACAATTTAACTGAAACTGATGCTGGTGTAAGTGCTTGCGGTACTAGCCAGCCATTGATGTAGGACTTTTTTCTATCTTGCTCAACTCTTTCATGGCAGCCTTGGTGTAGGTAAAGGGCGTTTTCAGGGCCGCCAGTATCTCCTCGTTTTGAACCGCCCATGCCACGCGGCCTGCGATGGTGGAACTGACCACTGTCCGTGAAGATCCCACAGAGATCGCACTTGCTTTGTGTTCGTGTGAGAATAAGGTTTCTGACATCCGGTGTAAATCCTCCTGTTGGTTTTGCCATTAGTGTTTACGTCGCCCAAAGTAGACGATTGTTTTGCACAGTATCCATATGCCACCGATGGCTAACCCAGCGATGTAGATAAAATATTCAAGTCCGTTTGTCATTTGTAACCTGCTTCTTTGAGGAGTTGCACCAGCATCCCAAGTGGGAGTGTGGCAAATTGCTCGGAGGGTAACGTTGTTCCATGTTTTTTGTGGACGACCACCCCAACCATTCCTCCTGCGTTACTAATTTCACGTTGGAGTTCTTTGATCCAGCCCGGTAACGAGTCGCCGCGATGGTTCTTGCACTCGAACGTAAACGGTTTTCCTTCCGGCGAAGTGACACCATGTATGTCACCACGATCATCAGTCCAACCAGCACGAGTCCGGTCAGCAGTAAAGCCGCTTTCCCTAAGATAATCCACGATTGATCGCTCATATGAATCTCCTTTAATTTTTTGTGGGTTTACCATTTGCAGGCATACCTTCCACCATTCCAATGATGCAAGCCTTTGCCTACACCATGCCAGTTAGCGATAGTGTAAAAAGCCATGTCCATGTAGAACCTATGCCAATTCTTTCCTTGTGTGTGCAACAAACGGTACTGAATCTTGTCACCTTGTTTCTTTCCAAACATGTGACGTAGTTCTGGCCCCATCATCCATGCCGCACCACGCACTAACGGTGCAGTCATTTGATAGGTGGATTGATACAAGCCATGTGATCCGGTTCCCCAGTATTGGAATCGTCCTTCTCTCTGGCCTATGCACTTACGAGTACGCTCCTGTGACTTTTGGTAATACTTTCCTTTATACGCTGAGTCTTGTATCCCTGTTTGGATTGGGTCTGCTTTGGTCATATGTATTTGTGGTGCTGGTGCAAGAGTTACTGCTGCTACTAACACTAGGCTGGTAATCATCTGACTCCAATGCTCGGAATTTCGCCACCTTTAATACTGCACAAGGTCGGCCTGATCTGCCTTTCCTTCGCTCGCCGCTGTCAAAGATTAATCCTTTGCGTTTCAGGGCTGCTGGTCGGGCAGTGATGCTGCTGTAAGAAAAATCAGGATGTAACAGGATTAGTTCGTCTTGTGTAATCCCGTAGGTTCCTGCTTGTTCGATGTCTTCAAGTACCATCGCCTCCAGCCTGCTTGCATCTAGTGTGTACGCCGCTATGTGCGACGTATCGGGGTCTTGCTTACGCACCAAGGTACGCGGTGGGGTAGGGGGTGAGTCAAACAATGAAGGCTGTATTTGTGTGTGATCCATTTCACTCTCCTTTTTTTATGTCCGTTTAGTTATTGTTTGTGTGCTCTGTTTCCGCATACCGAACCAACAAATCTTTTAATGTTTTTACAATGCGTAAACGATCTTGAAAGTTAAGTAACTCGTATTGCTTAGCGGTTGGAATCATTTTTGGACTTTCCTTTTTTTCCATTTCCATATCCATGCCTGTTGTTTTTTACTGAATTTCCATTTGCCGTAAAACTGTTTCATTGCTGTTCTCCTAACGCTTTGATCGCTTTAATCCCGTAATCAAGGCCAGCAAGATAGTCGTTTGGTGCTGGATACTGGATTTCCATTTCGTAATGAGCCTCAATCGCTGTTACTGCGTCACGCAATGTCGCTGCTCGCACCTTGGCGATCACTGAGCACGCGACGCAACTCTCTGCTGGCGTGGGAATGATCTGTTTGTACAACTCAACACAAAGTGGGTCGTGGTTCATTGCTGCTCTGCTTCTCGTAATGAGTTGACCATTTCAATTGCTTCCTGTAACGCTTGCTCACGACCGACTCTGTAACCCATCTCATCGCCATCAAACTTACCGTTGGCATATCCTTGCTGGTATCCCAACTCAAACGCCTGCTTAGTATCAATGTTCATTAAATTCTCCAATGCTTTTGATTGAGTCCCTAAACCATTCAGGCATAGGCGTACTCTCCAGCGACCTATCACCTGTCATCTGTTCATTCCATTGTTCATCTCGCTGTTTCTTCCAAGCCTTCACTACTGCCTCTGGGTAAAGAAGTTCAGAAGATTTAGCGTAGTGATCTGTCACTACCTTCTGAGCGAACTCATACGGCATTGACTGACAGTGCTCATTGAGGAGTGATGACCATGCAGCGATGCGTACTTCATTTACCTGACATCTTGGATCCAGCCCGTTGATGTAGGCAATGAGTTTCGTTACTCCAATGAGTTCCATGATGCTCCTTCTATCGCTCGTGGAATATCTGCTTGCACTGCTTGCATAATTAGCGATGCGACGTATTGGTCATGGCTTTGTCCTTTGGTTCTCTCTGTTTCCCTCACAGGTAGTGGGTCATCGTCCCATCCTCCACGATTCAACCATGTTGCAGGATGCGGTGTAAAGGCTTCTACGCGATTGGGGTCATCTCTGAGTCTCCAAGTGCCATGAAGGATAGTTTGCCCCTCCACGGACTTCCTAGCGGCTATGTAAGCACGTTTGGCAGCAGCCTTACCTACTCTTCGTGGATAAGTTTCCCAAAACTCATTGAAGTCACGCTCAACTTGTTGAGCAAGAGTATTTGACGGTTTAATTGATGGTTCTTTACGGTTACTAGGGGAGGGATTTGGGGAGGTTGCCGTGCCCACTTGGGGACCGTCCCCTGCCCACTTGGGGACCAAATCATTTGGGGATGTCAACAAATAGGTGTGAGCCTTGCCCTGACGATTAGATTCTTCAATAATTTCAATATAGCCGTCAGCCTCCATTTGCCTGACAGTCACACGAACATGCTCAACAGAACAACCAGCCCTAGCAGCAATCTTTGATTGAGAAGGCCAACACTTACCATCATCATTAGCATGGTCAGCGAGCACAACATGAACGAGTCGCGCTTTACCCTCATAAGGTGAGTGGTCTAAAACCCAAGACATAATCTTGATAGACATTTAATGCTCCTTGTCACAATAGACAGGAGGTCATGTACACTTTTGCATACACAGCGCAACCTGTGTCGTACCCCTCGGCAGACCGTCATTCTGCGCGAGGGGCTTCAACATAGCAGCCCGACTTCTCAGTCACAAGAAGTACGAGTGAGCCTTCCCTAATAAGACATATGTCCTATTAGAACGGTGGTGGTGAAATCTCTTGCGCGCCAAGACCAGAGACGGCTGCCTGCACAGGATTACCTGAGTCAAGCGCACGTTGTGTCTTAGCGGTAGAGAAACGGGTAGAGACACCAACAGAGTCAGCATTAATCTGAAACACTGTCTTCTTCTCACCCTGTGACTCATATTCGCGCTGCTTCAATTTGCCTACAACAATTACTGAATCACCCTTAGCGATTGATTCAAACAAATGTTCTGCACCTTGATTTACCAGAATGTCAATGTAAAGAGGATCACCGTCGGAATATGCACCGTTAGCGTCCCTTACACGATCCTTGGCAACACCGCGTAATTTGAGCCAAGCCTTACCATTGTCACTGAATTTAATTTCAGGTTCTTTAACAATACCGAACTCACCGTTAATGATTGGCAACATTTTAATCTCCTAATAGATGTGTATTTATACGGTCACTGATGCTCTCGTAATGTGCCTTCAACAATGGGGCAAAGTGTTCGAGTCGCATACCGACCCAAGCATCCGCAACACTGTCAAGGTCATGATCGTACCGTATAGCGATGGGTATACCTTGATTGCCCCCACGAATATGCTCATGCCAGAGCATTAATTTCCTTGCCGTAGTGACAGTGAAATCGTATGGTGGCGGTGCTTCAACTGTGGTGTTGTTCCAATAGAGAGAGGGAATACCAGTGCTTCCTGTGAGGTAGCGACTGATAGCCCTCCCTTTATCGTTACGGCTCACCCAAGCCACCTGATATAGATGTCTGAGTGGTTGTCACCTGTTGATCGTGCTGTTATTTCCCAATGCAAATCCATATACAGTTTTTTAGCAGAGTCAGGCCCAGATCGTAGTTCTTCTGGTAGAAATGCCCCATATGTACCACGGCGAATGAAATGCGCCACTGCTGGCGTGTAGTTGCCTACAAGTGCCCACTCACCACGATTCTCAGTAAGAAGTTCCACCACTGATACCCATTTGGTAGACAGTGATCGCGCTGGCTTTGATGGAGGTTCTTTGAACTCAATCATTACGCAATCCCTACTTCAATATTGTCCCAGCCCACTGATTGAGTGGCCTCGCTTAGAACTTCATCCGAATCAAAATACACATCAGGATCATTAGTAACCAGATCATTAGCGGCATTTTGACTTACGGCACTAACAATCAATGTTTTGTAAGTAGTCATGGTTCCGCTTACTTCAACTTCAACTTCAAATTCTTGCTCAATACCAGTAAGGTATACACCGTAAGGCGCAACGATCCCATCAATAAGATGGCCCCACTTCTCATTAAGAGCAGGATCGTCTAAATCCATAATGAATTCGTTAGCGTACTCATTGAATTCTTTAATAAACTTAAACAATTCAGCGGCACGAATCATTGATTTGTTTAATGCTTCGTGCATTTCTGTGAGTTCTCCACGCAATTCTGTATCTACCTCAATTGCTACTGAAGACGGCATTACTTCTGCACTATTAAATGTATTCATGACTCTCCTTGTTCAATCAGACAGATGTCTCATTAGATCCGTATGTTTTGGCGAATAGGTTGATTGCTGACATAAGAGCGCCCATTACTAGATTCTCTTCTGGCTCAGGGATGATTTCTCCCGTTGTAAAATCAATTACATTACTCATATATCTCCTAGTTGTTAGTTACATCTTATATTAGTGGACTATCAGAAGCAAGCAGGCTAACCTCCAAATATGGCAAACAGATCAGAACTAGCGAGATTCAACCGTCAAGCAAAACCACAACCAAACGGATGCTGGCTATGGATGGGACAAGCCGGAACCAAAGACGGATACGGCAAATTCAAACCAAGCGCAGGACAACCAACAGTCATGGTTCACCGATGGGCCTATGAAACATTTGTTGGACCAATCCCAGACGCACACCAGATTGACCACAAGTGTCACACAGAGGATGAAGGATGTTCGGGTGGGCCGGACTGCAAACACAGGAGATGCTGCAACCCAGCCCACCTAGAGCCAGTGACAGCGAGTGAGAACATTCTCCGTCAAAGGCACTACGGCAGATCCCGTACAGAATGTCCCAAGGGACATCCATACGACGGGGTGAACCTGATCGTAGGTAAAGATGGCAAGCGGCGATGTCGTGAATGTGACAAGGCGCGCAAGCGTAAGTCAGTCGTTATAGACGACGGCATCATTTTCGATAGCCCAAATGAGATAGATACAGTCCTCTAGCGCGGCCTTCTTACCATTCATTGAACGCTTATAGGTCAGCCCAGTTAGTGGCTCGATAACATTCCTGATCGCTAACTGTGCCCCATTACGGGTTAATTGAAACTTCCCGTCATGCTTGATATAGATTTCAAGAGCAGACTTAGCGGTAAGAAGACGTAGACGGGTGATTGCTAGCGGCCCACTGTGCAATGCGCCTCCATCACGAAACTCTGCCATTGAACCATCAGCGTATAGAACTTCAGTGCTCATGACATTTGTCCCATCTTCATATTGTTTTTATTGCTCGGATATTTGCGGCAAGGTGCGTCATCAATCCATGACTCATGTTTAATATCTGTGCTGCTAATTTCAGGATGTGCCCTAAGGAATGATGGTGCTTCGCAATCCTGTTCAAGATAGATAGTCCAGCCCTTTTGAAAGCCGTAACCTGTGCCATGATCTATTGCGTCAGGATAGTCAGCGATAGGTACTTCAAGCCAAGCATGACCAGCGTCAGTATGAAAAATTAACATTACTTCACCTCGTCTAGTACGTAAGGGATAGGGGTCTCGTCATCGTTAAGTTCCAAGAGAGCCAACTCCAGCGATGACGCTAATTGGTATGCCTCTTCTTTAGTAAGGTATACCGAACAGTGGTTGGTGAGTGTGATACCGATTGACCATCCGTTAGATGATGGCTGGTCTAATGGTGCTGCTACAAGCATGACGGTTTTGGATACCGATTCGCTGCTCCAACTTTGGTAAATGTACATGTGATTCTCCTTTTCTAATGAGACATATGTCCCGTTACATATTCATCTCTGCGGCACCAACATGAAGATAGTTAGCAGTCCACTCGCCGCACTCAGCCATGACTGTAGATAGGCAACAGTTAATAGCGTGATTTTTACTAATAGCGGCTGCCCATGAGGTGATACTCATGTGGTCGTATGTGAATACCACTATAAACATGCGTTCTTCTGGCATGTCTTCAATGTTTGGTAGTTTGCCCATCATTTGATCTTTCAATTTACCCATCGTAATCTTCTCCTGTCATTTCCTTATAGCAATAGCGGCACACATACATTTCTCGTGGATCTACAGCAATCCATGTATCTGCTAATTCTTTACGGCAAGCGTCACAATATTTAATCTTTGGTTCTGTTGGTTGACTCATAGCCCCTCGATCCATCCTGCTAAACCCATTAATAGTAGGAGCACACTGATGCCGATTAGGGCTAGCGTGTTGCCTAGTAGCCTTTCACCACGCTTGGTCAGACGCAAGTCATTCATCGCCTCACTCCACGGGCAGCGTCCATGTCCCAATCATTAAACAATTCAAGGATCGAGTCAGCGAAGTCAGGGCAATAGACCCACTTAACCGCTGGATCTGAATACCAAGATACTTCTACCTCGATGCCGTTGCTTTGGACATGGAGCCAAGCATTAGGGCCACCGAAGGCTACGAGTAGCGACACACTAAACAATTCGCCACTGCTGGAGTAGGTGCGTCGCAGGTCTAGGACATCTGAAACAAATTCGTATGGGTCACCTGTTTCTGATGCTTGAAATACTGTGTCGGCTAGGTCTTGTGCGTATTCTTTTGCGCTGTTGTCGCTCATGATGTTCTCCTGTGTTAATAAGACATGTGTCTGATTAGTTTTTGTTTCCCCGACTTACAAGATAAATATTACCCTATATCGTCCACAGATGCAAGTCCTATACACAATGAGACATGTGTCCCATTACCAAGTCACGCGACCACACACACCAGCCACACGACCACGCGAAGCGACCACGCCCAGCGACCAAACTGAGCGACCACACATAGCGGTCACAAGAAGTAGGGGTTAGGAATTTTGGGTTTGGAAAATTTTGGCACAAAAAAAAGCCCGACCCCGAAGGGCCGGACTCTCTTTCGGTAGGGGCTATGCGGCCTCTACTTTGTCCATGAGCGCGTTGGTGATGGTGACTAGCGTTGCCTCGTAGGTCTCTAGTTCTGCTCCCGTGAACTTGCGTCCTATGAGTTCCTTGATGACATCGACCGCGAATCCTACCGCGTTGGCGTTGGTGTTGGCGCGTACCCATTCCATAACGGCGGCCTTGTCGGTCAGGTCAGCCTTTGGGGCCTTGGCCTTGGCAGGCTTATCGGCGGCCTTCTTCTCGTCGGCTGTTTCCTTGTTAGGGACCGAATTAGTGGCAGGCTTGCGGAAGTTCTCTAGTCGCGTGAGGGGATCAGTCTTAGATCCGGCTTGGGTGATATGTGCGACTTCTTCGGCGTTGATGCCTTGGCCCACGACTGTGCGAACTTTCATGATCCAAGTGGCGCGGTCCTCGTCCATATCGGCAGGACGACTAGCGACGATAGCGGCAACGAATAGGAGCCGTTGAACCGACTTGCTAGCGGCGGCAGGTGCTGTCCCGTATTCGGCTTTGAGGTCATCCCAAGCGGCTTGAACTTCTGCCGTCTTGCGGCCCTTAGCACCCAAGCCTTGAGGGGCCAGGTATGCCACTAGACCGGCGGCATCGTTGTTCATGTGTTCCGCGAACTTGCTACCCATAGCGGCGAGAAGAACTAGCGACTGATCTGCTGTGACTGTGTTGGTGAATGTACTCATGATGTTACCTCCTGTTATGGGTGCACCCGTCGTGCAACCTCATGAGACCACAGTACTCTCATCGGCACCTATATGCAAGCCCTATCTTTCCGGCGTGTCATCCCCCCATATATCGCTAACAAGACAGGTGTCTCATTAGCCCCCTCACCCCTCGCACCCATAGCGGCAAGGCATTACATAGAAGCCCCCTACAGGCACTAACAACCTCCCCACCTCCCCCCCTGCCCCCGACCCAAACCAAGGCCCCCACCTAGTCTCATTCTGCACACCTACACGGGGTAGGGGTATGCGGTGTTCTGTGAGGAAATCTATGACGGGGGGTGTGCCCGAAGGCCGCCCGGGGGAGGGGTATACATATGCTCTGGTCCGATTCCTGTCATACAGCCACTTGGCTCCACTACAAGGTCCACTACAAGAATCCTTGTGCTCCACTACAAGTAATGTTATGCTCCACTACATGTCTAAGAATGATTATAGGTCCAGCAAGAAGCAGTTGAGTGTTGTGCTGGATGTGGATCTGATTGGTGCGGTGAAGTGTGCTGCTACTGATGGTGGTCTATCTGTGTCTGAGTTTGTTCGTTCTGTTCTTGCTAGGGAGGTTGGTTATGATGATAGTGGAGTTGGATCAGGAGATAGAGAAGTGTTTGGAGCGTCGGGCAGTCTTGTCGGGCAAGTCAGTGTCGGAGGTAGCGGAAGCAGTCTTGTCGGTAGTGTTGCTGGACGAAGAACTGTTGTAGTGGAGAAAAATAATTCGTTTCCTGCGGAAGGCAATACCAGTAAACCAGATTGGGCAGCGATTATGGCTGCTGGTGCTAAACCTGTCAGGCAACAGTCTGTCATTGTTGAGATTGATCCTATAGAGGACATTGCGTGAGGAAAGTTGATCTTGACCGCTGGGAGAACTATTTCAATCTTCGTAACGATGGTATCGCTGTTGAGGCTGCCGCTAAGAGGGCAAAACTTTCTGCATCTACAGCGTATAGGTTTGAACGCAATGATCCCTCTTCAGGTGGGCTTGAGGCTGCTTCAGTTCTAGGTATCAGTGTGGTGGCAGGTAATCTTGTTTCTCAACCACTATCCCTTGAAGCCCAGAAAGCCCTAGATGATTTTACTTTCTTTCGCCTGCGCTACTTTGGTCGCAAATCTCTTCCTTGGCAGGAACGAGCAGCGTATGAGGTTCTTCGCTCTATAGAAACATATGAACGTGAGTATGTGGTTATGAATGAGCCTCCGGGTTCCGGCAAGTCCACTCTGTTTACTCACGATATTCCTTGCTGGCTTATTGCTAGGGATCGCACTATCCGTATCCAGATTGGTTCCCGTACTGAGCGTCAGGCTCGGATGTATGTGGGACGTATTAAGAGGAGCCTTGAACGTGACGCACCACTCCGGGCCGACAGTGAATCGCTTGCTCGCGGCATCTCGTTTGACGCAGAAGCCTGCCTCCAAGATGACTTTGGCGGTTTCAAACCGGAAGGGCGCACAGACCTATGGCGTGGTGAAGCCCTTGTGGTCCGACAATTGGATGGCGTTCAACTCGACGACAAAGAACCGACCGTTTCGGCTTGGGGCCAAGACTCAGGTTTCCTTGGTGGTCGTTTTGATTTCGTTCTCTGGGATGACCTTGTTGACCGCAAAAATACAAAGACTGCGGAATCAAAGGAACAGTTAAGGGAGTGGTGGGACGCTGAGGCTGAGACTCGCCTTGAGCCGGGTGGCACTCTTCTTTTGCAGGGTCAGCGGATTCAGCATGATGACTTGTACCGTTATTGCCTTGATAAGAAAAACATGGATGAGACTGTCAAGTATAGGCATGTGGTGTATAAGTCCCACGATGAAGATATTTGTAGTGGAGATCATGATTCGGTACAGGCTTGGCCTAAAGGCTGCCTACTAGATCCACACCGTTTGCCGTGGAAACATCTTGAAACTCTCAAACATAACAACCCTCGCTCCTTTGCCATCATGTATCAGCAAGAAGACGGCGACATTATTGGTGGCCTAGTTGACCCAACATGGATCACAGGTGGCATTGACGCTGAAGGATACCCAGCACCGGGCTGCCTAGACAGGCAACGTGTTTTTCTTGACCCACCAGAAAACCTACTCAACGGCAACGGCTGGTCATACATCACAGTTGACCCTTCCCCTACAGAATGGTGGGGCATTATCTGGTGGATCTATGACCCAGAATCAGGCAACCGCTATATCGTAGACCTGCACAAGCGGCGCATGAACCCTGAACAGTTCCTATCGCTGGACCTCAATACTTTTGATTGGTCAGGGCTTATCCATGAAATGTACTTCCAGTCAAACGATCTTGGTATCCCGATTACGCACGTTGTGGTTGAGGTCAACGCTGCTCAGCGTTGGCTCTTGTCGCAGCCACATGTGCAGAAATGGTCAGCAATGACTGGGGTAGCATTTGTGCCACACACTACAAGTATTAATAAGCAAGACCCTAAGTATGGGCTTGAATCTATTGGTGACTTGTTTCGTCAGGGTATGATTCGTATTCCTTGGGGTGACATGACTTCTAGGCAAAGATGTCAAAATCTTATTGATGAAGCCACGCGATACCCGGATTACGACACGACTGACCTTATTATGTCTACATGGTTTGCTAAATTAGCAGTGGAGAACCACTACACTCCTCGTAGGGAAGGTTTGTATCAACTAAACCGTCCCTCATGGATGGGTTACGTTCGGAGAGGGATTGCATGAAGACTACTGACGAGATTCTTACTCTCTATAAGCAGCGTGTCAATTTTTATGGGCCTATCCATAGCAAGATGAAGATGATTCAGTCTATCTATAACGGCACTATGGAGATTCCTCTTCCTGATCTTGAACAGAATCAGATGCCTTCCACCCCTAACCTTCTTGCCGCTGGCGTAGATCAAATGGCTGGACGTATCACTTCAGTAATTCCTTCCGTACATTTTGCTTCAGTCAAGCCGGGCAATCGTGCTTCTGACCGTAATGCCCAAACTTCTTCACGCACTGTCACTGGCTGGTGGCAAGAAGACCGTGTGCCTATGAAGATGAAGCAGCGAGGCCGTCACCTTATTGCTTATGGCATGAGTCCTGTAGTTATCCGTTGGGACTATAAGGAACAACTTCCTACTTGGCAGGTCCGTCATCCTCTTGAGACTTACCCAAGCACAGATATTATTCCGGGCCGCCTAACTCCTACTGATTGCATTTTTGCGTACCGTCGTTCTGCCGGTTGGATGCGTAGCATGGGATATGGGGACAAGTTGTTCTCCCTTATGGGCAGAACTGACATACCTAACGATGCAAGTATTCTTCTTATTGAGTTTATTGATAAAAATACTACGCAACTCATTGCGGCTGGGTACAAAAACTACAACGAGTTTTCAGATAGTTACATAGAGCAAATGACTGGGCAGTCATTACGCGGTATTGAGTTAGAAAGTTACCCTAATCAGGGTGAAGAATGTCCTGTAGTTATCCCAATGCGTATTACTCTTGATACAGCGGCAGGCCAGTTTGACAATATGATTGGCATGTACTTTCAACAGGCTAAGTTGATGGCTCTTGAAGTTATCGCTGTGGAGAAGGGCATTTTCCCTGATACTTATTTGGTTAGTCGTCCGGGTGAAATCGGTCGTTTCCTTGACGGACCCCACGATGGGCGTACTGGAATGGTCAACATCATTGCTGGTGGAGACATCCGTGACATTCAATCGCAACCGGGTTACCTTACTAACCCCACTATTGATAGACTGGAACGAAATCAGCGTGTCACTGCTGGTATTCCAGCGGAGTTTGGCGGCGAATCCAGTACTGGTATCCGTACTGGTCGCAGAGGCGACGCTGTACTTTCCGCTGTTATTGACTTCCCCGTAGCAGAAGCACAAGAAGCGTTTGCTTATTCTCTTGAAGAAGAGAACGAGTGCGCTATTGCTCTTGCTAAATCGTGGGCTGGAGATGTTACTAAGACTATTTTTGTTGGCACTGGTAACGCTAACAGTCCTGTTACTTACACTCCTAATGAAACGTTTGCTACTGATGAACATGTTGTTTCGTATCCGGCTTCAGGTAGCGATATTAACTCTCTCATTATTGGTATTGGGCAGCGTGTTGGTCTTGGCATTATGTCTAAGGCAACTGCCGCCACTCTTGATCCGTACATTGATAACCCTGAGCAGGAACATGACTCAATCATTAGTGAGGGTTTGGAACAGGCTCTTATGGCTGGGTTGCAACAGCAGGCTACATCGGGCGCTATTCCTCCGTTGACTCTTTCTAAGATTATGAATCTTGTTAAGTATGACAAGATGGAACTTGCTGAGGCTTTGAACAAAGTTACTGAGGATGCTCTTAAGGAGCAACAGAAGGCTCAGGAGGCTGCTGGCGCTACTGGTGGCCCTCAGGATCCAACTCAGATGACAGCGGATCAGGCTGCTGCTAATGGAACTGTAGCGGCTATGGCTGGTCCTCAAGGTGCGGCTGGTATGTCTCCTATTCCGGGTGCTTCTCCGGGTCAAGAAGGGCTTAGCCAGTTGATGAGTACGTTGCGCCGTCCTACACAAACTGTTCAACCAATGCGCGGTGTTGGACGGGGGGCAATGTAATGCCTCGTGGTGGCAAGCGTGAAGGTACTCCCGGTAAGGGTTATGCAAATCGTACAGATTTAGGTATGAAAATGGATGAAAGCAAAGACACTGCTGCTGCTGGTGGCATAACTGCACCTGCTGGTTCTGCTCCTATGCAGTTGCCTATCTATCCAGATCAGACTCCTAACCTTTCTGACCCCACACAGCGCCCTAATGAACCTGTCACTACTGGTCTTCCTACTGGCGCTGGTGCTGGTCCTGAAGCAATGACTGGTTTTGATCCTCGTATTCAAGAAACACAAGCATTAAAAAAGTGGATACCATTACTTGACCCAATTATGAATCGTCCCGATACACCTGACAGCGTGAAAATTCTTATCCGCTACATAAAGGGAAGTTAATATGTTTGTGCGTAACCTTGATGCTTTTACTCAAGCCTTTGGTGTGCAACATGCTCCAGTAATTTTTGCTCTTTCTAACGCTAATTGGCCTAGTGATGAAGATAGGAATGAATTTATTTTTAATCTTACTGGTGTAAGCGTTAAGGCTAAGGGTTCATATGTCCAGCAATGACACAACAAAAAAGCCAGTTAAAAAATCTACTGAGGTAGATTGGAACGCTATTTCAGAAAAGAACATTTCTAGTAAGGGATGGTCTCTTTCTGATTTTGGTGTTCCTTCTGCTACATCTTCTACTGGTATTGCTTCTGCTCCTGTTGCACCTTTAGGAAATGCTGCTTCTACTCTTGCGTCTAACTATGTTTCACCTCAAGATCAAGCAAAAATGACGGCTGCTTTGCAAAATCCTAAGCAGGCTAAAGCCGCTAGTGGACCTATTGCAGCGGCTACTGGTTTTCTTGCAAACCTTTTTGATTTTACTGACACTCAAGACAATCCCGTTGAATGGGCTTGGGATGGCATGTGGCGTTCTCTTGGATGGGGTTACGACCGTATTAATCAAGGTGCTTCGTGGGCTGTATCGGCTGCTCCGGGTGGTGTACAAACTTTTAATTGGGATCAGGCTGGACAAATTTCTTACGGTCAGGCTTCTTTAGCGGCTGGTGCTAAGAATGTGCAAGAACAAGGTGGTTTAGTAGGTTCTGCAATGAACTTAATTACTAACCCATTTTCTTTGCTGGGTGGTTTCCTTGCCGGAACTAATTCTGCTGGTCCTCTTGGTGACAAAAACTTTGATATTACTGATGCTGGTATGCGTAAGGCTGCTTTTGAAGATTCAACTGTTGGTAAATGGGCTTCTGGTCTTTCTGATGCAGTGTTTGTTACGTTTGCTGATCCTCTTTTGTTTGCTGGTAAAGCCGCAAAGTTAAGTAAATTAAAGTATCTTGATGACACTTTTCAAGGTGAGGGTGGCGCTGCTCGCCTTAAAACTACATTGACTGAAAGTCTTCCTAAACCATTTGAATTAAAAAGTCCTCCTGCTCAATTTGTTGCATTAACAACGCAAGTAGATCCTGTTACTGGAAAAAAAGTTTTATCTGCTGGACAAATTGCTCAACGTCTTCGTGGTGCTACTGGTGTTGAAACTATTGCTGCTGCATTGCACGCTAATACTAGCGGAGAAGAAATTGGACAATTAATTCTTCGTCATGGTTTTGGTGATCCTGAAGCGGCTGCTGAACTTATGGTTAAACGTCCTTCTATTGCTATGCCTATTGCGCGTCAACAACGCCAGGCTGTTATGGACATTCTTGATCGTGATCCTGCTCAACGTAAATCATTGATGGATGCTGCTGCTGCTGCTGAAGCAAAAATTACTAAGTTGTTAGAAAATGCTAAAGAAGGTACTCCTGAATACAATAATTTGTTAAAATCTAAACAACAGGCACAACGTACTTTTGAGGCTGTTGATAATGGGACGCTTGGTCAACTTGATGATATGAGTGATCCGACTTTGCAAGGATTGTTAAAAGAAGAATTTAAGGATCAAATTAATAGTGATCCTGCTCTTCAAAAGTTTTTTCTTGATGAACAAATGCGTATTAATACTACTAATTTGTTTGCTGGTTCTAAGCGTGGTTTTTCTGTTGATAATGCGTTTGGTCGCCGTGTAGAAGCGTCACGAATGAAGCGTTCTACTACTGCGTATGAAATTGCTGCTGGGCGTGGACAATTTTATAAGACTGGCAAAATGATCACACTGGAAGGTGGAGATCAAATTGAAGAAATTAAAAAAGTTAGTCTTCTAAATAAACAAGGTTGGTCAAAAGACGCATTTGGTCGTAATGGTTTTAACCGAGGTATTAACATTTTGCGTTGGATGGGTGAAGAAAATCCTTCTGGTTATATTAATACTAAAGGTGCAGCGGCAATGGGTTCGTGGAGAGAACTTAATGCTGTATTGAATGATATTGATATTTATTCTGGTCCTGCTCGTATGGTTAAATTAGGAACAGAAGATGCTTTCCCTGTTGGCGGAAAAGTTCGGCGTGAAGAACTAATGAATATGTATATGAATGCATTAGATTCTTCTACTGCTGGTACTGAAGCAGCACAAGTTGCTCTTGCAACCATTGAAAACCATATTTTTAATGATCTTTCTGCATGGCATGGTTTGACTAAAAATGCTGCTGAAGCATTACAAACTAAAGCAATGACTCATCGTGATCAACTTGTGCAAAATATTAAAGACACTGGTTTTTGGATTGATCCAATTACTAAAGAAAAAAATGCTGCTCCTTGGCTTGAGTCACAATTGCAAAACGGTACTTACATGATTAACTACAAGGCTCTTAATAAGCAGTTGCGGTTGCATGAAGAGTCAGGGCTTATCAAAAAGTTTGATGAGGCTGGATCGTATATTGGTCAAAATGCAAAAGATTTTTATGATGCGTTTAATGAAATTTGGCGACCATCTGTTTTGCTTCGTTTGGGTTATACGCAACGTAACGTAATGGAAGGTTTGTTTCGGGCAACGGCTTATACGTTTTCTCTTGATCCCTTGCGTTATGCAGCGGTAGAAACATTTAAGAATATTCCTGCTAATGCTTATAGCCGTATTACTTTTGGTAGAACTCTTCGTTCTGCTGAGGCTAGTGCTACTTTGCGTAAGGCTGGGCAAACTGGTATGCCTATGCCTAAGAATTATGTTGCTTGGCTTGATCGTGAAATTAATGCTCGTGATGCTGACATTGCAAAGTTTAATCAATTTGTTGAACAGCCGGGTAGATTTATTGAAGATGTTAATCGTGAGTCTCGTGATTTTATGTTGGACTTTTATCGTTCGCAAGAGAATCATTTGCAGTCTAAAATTGAACGGGCAAAAGAAGCAGGTGCTACTGCTGAGGAAATGAAAAACCTTACTGACGAATTGACTGCTGCTGTAGATAATAAAATTCGTGTTAGTAAAATTAAAAAGTTTCAGTTGGAAGATTATCAAAAGCAAGTTGATAAAATTCAGCGTTCTCGCAAAATGACTGAAGAACAAAAGGCTGCTGCTATTAGTGAGATTGATAGCGGCAATAGTGAGATGCTTGCTCTTAGTAATTCTGTGCTTGATGATATGCAGTTAATGCGTACTGTGCTTGAGGATTCTATGCGTCGGCGTATGGATCTTGATGATCCGGTTGCTGCTTTGTCTGCTTTCCGTCAGCAGGGTGCGGCAAAGATGCGTGTGCATAATGGAACTATTGTTGCTCCTGATGGGACTGTTCTTCGTGCAGCATTTAATAGAGATTCGTCTTACACAAATGTTGCATTGAATAACTTGTCGGCTGATGCTACTACTCGTTCTATGTCGGTTAGTTCTGCTAACAGTATGGGTAATGCTTTTCGTGTTCACCGTATGAAAAATTATGTAAATGTTAAGCCGGGTGACAAGAATTATTTTACTGGTGTGGCTTCTGCTTTGCGTCAGGTTAAATATTCTGAAATAGGCCAGATGGCTATTGACGGATCTAGTGCTGAAGATATTGCTAAGTTTTTGCATACTGATGCTTCTGGTAAACAAATTCTTGAGTTTATTGTTAATGGTGAAAATAGGCAGTTAATAGAAACATATGCTGCTCGTAAAGTTGAATTACCTGAGGCTGCAAAATTTCGTCCAGATTATGAAGAAGCATTAAATATTGCTCAACAAACCCTTGACCGTTATTACACTCTTGCTCCTAGCCCAGAGTTGCAAAATTACATGAGAACTATGGTTCCTGATGATAGTTTTAATGGAGATATTGTTCAAAAGTTTTTAGATAAAACAGATGCTTCAGGCCAGCCTCTTTATGATTTGCAACAAGTTGTTGGTCATATTGCTGAAGATCTTGGTTCGTCTACTGTTAGAGAAACAATTAATAAGTTTACTTCTACTGGCATGAAATGGCTTGGCACTCTTCCTGAAGATGCTCTTGTTCGTGCGCCTTTCTACGGCAAGCGGTATAAAGATAGTTTGCTTGAAATGATTGGTACTCTTCAAAGCAGTATCGGCAAAGATGTAAAAATTACTATGCGGCAATATAATGAGTTAGAGAAGCAGGCTCATCTTCGTGCTCTGAAAGATACTAAGGAGTGGATGTTCACTATTGAACGTCGAACTAACCTTGGTACTTATGGCGAAATTGCTATTCCGTTTATTAGTGCTACACAAAACTCTATTACTACCGTTGGTCGTTTGCTTTGGAACGATCCTTCTATAGCGGTATTAATGACAGATCTTTGGCGAGCACCTAGCAAAATGGATCTTACAGATGAAAATGGAATGATTCATATTCCTATTCCGCATGATTTTATTCCTGACAGTCTTGAAAAAGTTTTTGGTATTGAAAACCAATTGGATTGGTCTTTTAATCCTAGTCAAATTAACTTAATTGCTCCTCAAATGGATCAAGGGACTTTGTTCCAATTTGGTCCTACTGTTGCTATTCCTGCTGGCATGTTGATGCAAAACAATTTCCTTATTGGTCCTGATGCACCGGGTTTGTTTGTTATGGCTCTTGGTCAAGATAAAGCCAATAGTCTCTGGTCAACTATGAAAGACTATACGTTTGGTCCTAGTGGTTCTCCTAGTATGGATATTACTGGTCAGTTGCTTCCTGCTTGGATGAAGCGAGCAGTGGAAATTTGGCAAGGTGAGGGTAGCGCTACTTACGCTAAAACCTATTACGCTAATTTTGTTACTGAACATTTGAAGTATCGGGCTGGTTTACGCGCTGAAGAACCTACTCCAGATGAAGTTACTAGTATGACTAACAATCTTACAATGGTTAAATTGTTGAGTAACCTTGGTGCTGCGTTCCCTCCAAGTTATGTTTCAAATTTGCAACCTTTTGTTGATGAGTACATAGCGTTAAAAAATGATCCTGTTCAAGGTAAAGATGCGGATCAATTGTTTATGGCTAAGTACGGTGATGATTTCTTGATGGCTGCTAACCTTGGTATGACTAAATCTTCCGCGCCTAGTGTTACTGGAATGGTTGACAAGGCTAGTAAGTACAGCGGTTTAATTCAAAGCATTTCTCCTGAACTTCAAAAAGCAGGTGACCTTTCTGCTTTGTCTATGTTGTTTAGTGATAATCCTCAAGATGTGTTTGATGGTGCTATTTATTCTTGGCAGCAAGCAAATGCTATTCCGGGTGTGAGCACTATGTATCGTGAGTCTTTGACTCCTGAGGAAACATTTTTGAATAGTAGTATTAATGCTGGTTGGGCTAAGTTTACTAAATTTACTAATCAGTTAGATGCTCGTTTGGCTTCAATGGGATTGCGGTCTTATTCTCAAGCGCCTTCTTTGCAGGCTGAAAAAAATGCTTTCTTGGATCAAATGAATAACGATCCGTTGTATCGTGGATGGCATAATACTTATGTAGAACATAGTGGAAGTATGGCTAAAAGTTCTGTGTTGCTTATGCAGACTGCTTTGCAAGATCCTACTTTTGTTGCAGATCATAAAGATTCTCCTGTTTGGCAAGCGGCTGCTGAGTATTTGAATGGTCGTGCTCAAATTCTTAATGCTTTGAAATCTCGTGGTGGTGGGTCTATTACTTCATTGAAGAATCAGGATCTTGCTACATGGTGGGATAGTTACCGTGGTGCTCTTAAAAATGTTAATGGTTGGGATACTTTTGCTAACCGTTTCTTAAGTGCTGATAATGATCCATCTAACCCGGGTGTTTCATATGGCGACGTTATTAGTGGAGGTTAATTATGGCTACGGGTAATGAGGCGCAAAAGGCTGTGGCTGGCTTGTCACCATTAACGTCTGGTGGTACTGCTGGTCAAGGTCAAGTGCCAAATGTGGGTAATCCTATTAATCCTTTGGTTAATGTTATTATGCGTCTTGATCCTAATGGACCGGCGCAGCAATGGAATATTTCTACTGCTAAAAATTCTTTTTCTATTCTTCCTCAGTCTTTTACTGCTCCGCTTATTGCAGCAATGGATAAAGCGTATGGTAAGGGTAACTATACTCATCAAGATTTAATTAAGGGCTGGCAGAGTGCTGTAGATCAGTCTGCTCAAAGGTTGCAAGTTTATGGTCAACAAATTACTCCTGACCAAATTTTTACTAGAATGTTGGGTAATCTTGCTGCTAATGGTTTAACTGCTGGTGGCACTGCTATTGGTAATGGTGCTGGCGGCACTTCTCGTGCTACTCAAAAGTCTGTAAATCTTACTGATCCTTCAACTGCTCGTGGTCTTATTGATAATGCTTTGAGTCAACATCTTGGTAGGCAGGCTAATCCTCAGGAGCAGGCTGCTTTTCTTAAGGCTTTGAACGTTCAACAGCAGGCTTCTCCTACTATAACTGAGCAAACAACTACTACGTCTGGAAGAAATTCTTCTTCTACTTCTCAGACTACTGGTGGCTTTAATGCTTCTACGTTTGCTGATGAGTATGCTGCTGGACAACAAGGCGCTGGAGAATTTCAGGCGGCTACTACTTTACTTGATTCCTTTATTGGCGCGTTAGGAGCGAAAGTCTGATGGCTGTTACACCTGCACCTAAGAAACCTGCTGTTAAAAAATTAACTGCTGCTCAAAGAACTGCTCAGGCTAACGCTAAGGCTGGTGGGTATAAGGATGTTAATCTTGATGGCAAGGTTGATGTTGATCCTTTAACTCGTAGCGAGATGGCTGCTCAGTATCAGTCTGCTATTGGTCTTATTTATTCTGTTCCTGAGATTAGTGACATTTTTGATAAGGCTGTTAAGCAACAGTGGGTTGGGCAAGATGGTGTTAACAAGTTTAATGCTGCTGTTCAAAACTCTAACTGGTATCGCACTAATGATCAGTATGCGCGTAAGGCTTGGGCTGCTGAGAACTTTGGCAAAATTGATGGTAAGACTTCTGCTGATTGGAATGAGAGTCTTAAGACTGCTGAGTTGGCTGTTCAAAAGGCCGCTACTGATCTTGGTTCTAATATTACTCCAGCACAGATGGCTGGTCTTGCGCGTAGGTATGTGTATGAGGGTTGGGGTGAGCCGGGTCGTCAACAGTTAATGAATACTGCTTTGGCTGGGGATATTGGTTCTCTTCCTGATGATCGTGGCAAGATTACTTTAACTGGTGCTTCTGGTGGTTTGGCTGATGATCTTAAAAAGGTTGCTTCTGCTAATGGCATTAATTACAGCGATAATTGGTATCAGTCTGCGGCTAAGTCTGTGGCTTCTGGTTTGACTAATGCTGCTGATTGGGAGCGTGATGTGCGTAATCAGGCTGCTGGTATGTGGGGTGTTTATGGGGATAAGATTAAGGCTGGAGCAAATGCTTATGATCTTGCTTCCCCGTATATTAATGTGATGGCTCAGGAGTTTGATATGGACCCTAGTCAAATTACTTTGAATGATGGTCATATCCGTAATGCTCTTATGGGTGTTGATGATCAAGGCAATCCTGTGTCTAAGTCTTTGTGGGATTTTCAAAAGAGTCTTCGGGAAGATCCTCGTTGGATGCAGACTAAGGGTGCTTTGGATGAAGTTTCTAGTACGGCAAATAGTATTCTTAAAACCTTCGGATTGGCTGGCTAATGTCTACTCCTACATTTGATGCTCGTGAGGCTGCTCTTGCTCAGGCTTCTGGCGATACTTCTTTTATTACTATGGCTAATGCTGGGATTAATACTCCTGTAGCGGCTGTTGCTTCTACGGGTAGTAGTACTGGCGATGGTACCGACGGTGAATCTGATTGGGAAAAACAAAAAAAATACTACGAACAAAAAGATCAGGCTAATACTCTTGGCGCAGTTAAAAACGCTTTTAGTCAGTATGGCTTGGCTTCGTTATATCCTAAAATTGAACAATATGTAAAAGCCGGGTATAACGCTGATACTATTGCTATTCTTCTTAGAGAAACGCCAGAGTACAAAACTCGGTTTCCTGCTATGTCGTCACTAGCCGCTAAAGGTCGCGCTATAAATGAAGGCGACTACATTGCATATGAGAGAGGCGCGGCTGCTCTTGAACAACGGTACGGTCTTCCTGCAAATATGCTAATGAACAATGTCACTAATCTGCTCACTAATGACGTTTCTACGGCTGAACTTAATGACCGGGTAGTTCTTGCTGCTGCTGCTTCTATTGAGGCTCCACAGGCCCTTAAAGACCAGTTTAAGCAGTTCTATGGCATTGACCAAGGCGGTTTGGCTGCATACTTCCTTGATCCTGAGGTAGCGGCTCCTCTTCTCCAGAAGCAATTTGCTGCTTCCCAGATTGGCGCTGAGGCTACTGCTCAAGGTATTGGTCTTGATGTTATGGGCGCTGAGAATCTTCAGCAACTTGGCATTACTCAAGATACTGCTCGTACAGGGTTCTCTAAGGTTGCTGATCAGGCAAGTCTTATTACTAGCGCTGGTGATACGGCTAGTCAAAAGGATCTTATTGCTGGCAATTTGCTTGGTGATGCTGCTGCTAGAAAGAACATTGAGAGGGCTGCTGGCGCTCGTGTGGGTCGCTTCCAAGGTGGCGGTAGTTTCATTAATGACAAGACTGGCAATGTTGGTCTTGGATCTGCCGCGACACAATAACTAGGTACTTGCACTTTACTACTGAGTTATGTATATACTTTGATTGTACTTGTGATTGGCCCTGCTGAAAAGTGGGTGTGCTGGCTCAAGTCTTTCCAGTGCGGATTGGCCTCCGTTGCTGTGTATTAATTGGCTAACCATTAACCATGCTTTTAGCGACCGCTATTGGCATATCCAGTTACAAACCTCCACCAGATCCTCCCGGTTTGGTGCGTCTAGGAAAGGGAAGTGCAATGTCCACACAATATGAAGACGACTTTGATTCAGAAGAAGTTGACGAAATTCAGTCCGAAGATTCCCCTCGTGGTCTTCGTCGGGCAGCAAATAAGTCAAAGAAACTTGAATCAGAACTTGCTCAAACAAAGCGTGAATTGGCGTTCATAAAGGCAGGTATTGATCCTGAAGACTCACGAATGAAATATTTCGTTAAGGGTTATGACGGTGAAATGACTGGTGCAGCGGTACGTCAAGCGGCGTTAGACGCAGGTTTCTTGGCTCCTCCTTCAGATAATTCAGCACAGTCTCAAGCAATTCAAAATTCGCAAGAGCGAGTTATGACTGCTTCAGCCGGTGCAGTAATGGAAGACGGATCTGAAGATGCTGCTTATTCGCGTATGGCAGCAGCGATGGAAGAAGGCGGCACTCAAGCGATGTTGGAAGTTGCACGACAGTACGGCATCCCAATCGAATCTGAAATGTAAAGGAAAACATCATGCCAGCAGGTACCGGAACCGCAGGTTCCAACCAGAATGGCCCAGTAGCAGCCCCTTCGTACTCACCCGGTGAGATCGTAACTGCCGCTGGTCCACTATCCATTAACGCACCAGCCCCAATCGTAGACATCACCCTTGGTTCACAGTTTGTAACCAAGTCCTACGACTTGATGGTGTACCCAGCACTGCGTCCAGAACTGATCTTTGACCAGTTTGCTACGGTTCGCGCAACGAACACCACCCATCGCGGCGGCTCAGTTCGTTTCTCGTTTGTTGACGATATTGCTCAGCAAACAACTCCTCTCCTTGAGAACCTTGACGTTGACTCAGTTGTCCTCTCTTCAAAGGCACTTACCGTGTCAATGCGTGAGTACGGCACAGCGGTTACAAATACGGCTCTCATCCGTGGAACAAGCATGATTTCGCTTGATCCACTTATTGCTGAGCGTGTTGGCTACAACGCAGGTCTGTCAATTGACACCCTGTGCCGTACCGCACTCGATGCAACCACCATCACTTACGATGACGGCACAACCGCCACCATTGGATCTGTGGGCGATGGTTCGTCTAACCTCAGTGGTGCAATGCTTCGTCAGGGTGTTGCTCGCCTTCGTGCAGCAAATGTACGCCCTATGCGTGGCGGCAACTATGTTGCTGTTATTAGCCCATATCAGGCACAACAGTTGATGTCCGAAACGACTGACACTGGCTTCCGCTGGATGGTCGGCTATGCAGGTGGCAGTGATCCTCAGGGCAACAGCATTTTCTTGGGTGAAGTTGGAACCTACGAAGGCGTTCGCCTTATTGTAAATAACCATCTTCTTGATCAGGGTTCGGGCTACTTGATGGGTGCTGAGGCTCTTGCCAAGGCGTTCTCAACGGCTCCGGGCTTTGGTGCTAACCCTAAGACGGTTGTTTCTCCAGTGGTTGACAAGTTGCGTCGCTTTGCTTCTGTCGGCTGGTATCACCTAGTTGGCTACAGCGTGTTCCGCGCTGAGGCTCTGCTTCACATCGAAACTAGTTCAACGCTGGCTTCATAATCAGTTGTTGTCTGGTTTAATTAGATAGGTCCCTCCCTCACGCCACCCTTGTCGGGGGAGGGACCATCTCAATAATGAACTGAAGGGTAAGAAGTAATGGCTCCTATTTCTCAATCAGATACTCGCTGGGTTAAGAAACCCGGTAAGGCTGGATATGTTGAACAGATTTCTACTGGCAAAAAAGTAACTGGAAAGATTGCTCTTTCTACTACTATCGGTCAGGGTGGTAAAACGATTAACAACGTGCGTGGTGTTGCTGATTATTCTAAGGGCCGTAACGTCACTAATATGCCTAAGTATTCTGATAAAGCAAAGCCTAAGTCTCCTTCCGACGGCGGTGGTGGAAGCATGACTCCTGCCGCAAAAAAGGCTGCTGCTGTTAAATCGGCATCTGCCATGACTCCTCGTGAGGCTGCTGCTCGTAAAATTGCTGGAGCAACTCGTGCAACAGGAGCAGGAGTAGCAATGACTGCTCGTGAGCGTTCAATGCGTGCTAATAGTAGTTCTTCTAGCAAACCTACAATTTCTTCCACTCCTTCTGCTGTTGCTAAACCAAAAGCAGGATCAACTACTAAGTCTTCAGATCGGTATACCGGAAGCAAAAATCAAATGGCTGGTATTGCTGGGATGCTTGGTAAAAAAGCATTTGGTGATACTACTAGCCAAAAGCGTCAGTTGCTTGCTCAGATTGCTGCTAAGCAAAAGTCTATTAGTGATGTAAAGAATAGCAAAAATGCTTCTGCTGCTGCTACTGCTGCTGCTAAAAAGCGGGCTGCTAATGATGCTGCTGAGATTGCTGCTCTTAAAACAAAACTCCGAAACCTTAAGTAAGGAATTTATTATGGCTCCTACACCTAAACCTAAGACACCTTCTAAGACTGTTGATCAGAAGCGTAAACCTGATGGTACTTACCCTAAGGGCACAAAGGTTCCCGGTTATGCTGCTCAAAAGGGCAAGACTCCTAAGGTTCCTGCGACTAATAAATTTAGTCCTACTCGACCTGTTAAACCAGATACTCGTATTGCCGGAAAGAGGGCGAACTAATGTGTATGAAGTGTGGGTGTTCAACACCTAACGATAAGAAGAGTGGCGGTCAGGACTTTGGCTCAAACGGTGGCAGCGGTAAGGAAGTTATTGTTCCTGCTACTGACGCTACTCCGGGCGGTTATGACGGAAACAATGGCTACTAGTCTTGGTGCTGCTTTTGTCACTAAGTCATATGTAAAGAATGTGGCTAAGAATGGCAAGACGACTGCTACTCCTAAAGCAAAGATTGTTAAGGCTGATTATGGGGATGCTGGTCGTAAGGCTATGACTAACGCTATTAAGGGTTCTCCTAAGCGGAAGAAAAAGTAATGGCTACTCCGGCGTGGCAGCGTAAGGCAGGTAAGAATCCTAAGGGCGGTTTGAACGCTAAGGGTCGTGCGTCTGCTAAGGCTCAGGGTATGAATCTTAAGCCTCCTGTTAAGAAGGCTGAGGCTAAGAAGTCTCCTAAGTCTGCTGCTCGCCGGAAATCTTTTTGTGCTCGTATGGAGGGTATGAAGAGGGTGAATACTTCTGTTAAGACTGCGAAGGATCCTAATTCTCGTATTAATAAATCGTTGAGAGCGTGGGACTGTTAATGAAGAAGACAGTAAAACTTGATGGTATGAAACATACTGTTAAAAAGGTTGGCAAGAGTATTGTAGTTGACCATGCCGGTAGTAATCCTAAAAAGTGGGATAAAATTAATCTTACTAAAAAGGCTGGTGCTAAGACTGTGAAGCAGGGTGTGGCTGCTAGTCGTAAGTATCATGCTTCTGTAGCGAGTAAGAAAGGTAAGTAATGACGGTTCAGGTTCAGTTGCTTGGTAGAGGAACGTATGGTCCTCGTGTTGAGTATGGGCCTAATGTTTCTCCATTGTGGTCTTTCTTTCTTTCTCCTTCTGCCCAGAATAGTGTGTTGATTTATAACGATGGGACTGTAATAGAGGGCCAGTCGTTTGATGAGTTTCGTCAAATTCAGCAGCCTGATGTTCATACTTTTATTCTTGGTGGCACAGATTTTCGTACTGATGTGGGATCTTTTGAGTATGACGCGCTGACAGCGGCAGGTTATACTTGGAGGAACGTCTATACTGACAATGTTTACCCTGAAACGTACGATAGTCCGTACAATTCATATAATTAGGAGTATTGATGGTTGCATTAAATCTCCCTAACCCGAATAAGACTCCGGGTGATGGCCTTCCGGCTGGGGATATGAACCTCGTTATTGAGGGCATCAACACTCTTAATTCTGCTGTCACAAACATCCCTGCCGGTCCTACGGGGCCTACTGGCGCGACTGGTCCTACGGGTGCTACTGGCGCTACGGGGGCCGCGAGCACTGTCACAGGACCTACTGGCGCTAAAGGTGACGCTGGTGTTACTGGTCCTACGGGTGGTCAGGGTCCGATTGGGCCTACGGGTGCAGCGTCTACGGTTACTGGTCCTCGTGGTGAAACTGGACCTACAGGTCCGACTGGTCCAACGGGTGCGTCAATTACTGGCCCCACTGGTGCTGCTTCTACGGTGACTGGACCGACTGGCCCTACAGGTTCTACTGGTCCTACTGGTCCTCAGGTTACTGGCCCTACGGGTCCAACTGGACCTACTGGTCAGGCTGCTGCTCAAGGTGCTACTGGTCCTACTGGCCCAACCGGAGCCACTGGTGCAGCAAGCACCGTTACTGGGCCTACGGGACCTACTGGAGCGGCTGGTGCTGCGTCTACTGTCACTGGCCCCACTGGTCCAACGGGAGCCGCTTCAACGGTTACTGGTCCTACGGGACCAACCGGTGCTGCTGGTGCTGCATCTACCGTTACAGGACCAACCGGACCTACTGGAGCCGCGTCTACTGTCACAGGACCAACTGGTCCTACAGGGGCCGCTGGAGCCGCTTCTACAGTAACTGGTCCTACAGGTCCAACGGGTGCGGCAAGTACCGTAACAGGCCCTACAGGACCGACTGGTGCTACTGGTAATGCGTCTACCGTTACCGGACCTACGGGCGCAACTGGTGCAACAGGTGCAACTGGTCCAACTGGTGCTGCTGGGCAAACTTCTCTTACAATATTTGAATACACCGCTACTGCTGGTCAAACTACTTTTTCTGGTGCTGATAACAATGCTGTCACATTGGCATACACTGTTGGCAAAATTGAAGTGTTTCTTAATGGTGCTCTTCTTATGCCGGGCGACGACTATACGGCTAGTACAGGTACTTCTGTAGTATTAGTGGTTGCTGCCACTGTTGGTGATGCTTTAGCAGTTGTTGCTTTTGACGTATTCAATGTCGCTAATACTTACACAAGTTCTCAAATTGATGGCTATCTTGCATTAAAAGCAAATCTTGCTGGGCCTACCTTTACGGGTACGGTAACTATTCCAACGCTTATTTCAGAAGAACAAATGCAAATTGCTCTTTCTGACGAAACAACTGCAATCACAACTGGTACAGGCAAACTTACAATGCGAGCACCATTTGCATTAACTCTTACGCAAATCCCTAGAGCATCTGTAAATACTGCGTCTTCATCTGGTTTGCCAACAGTTGATATTAACGTTGGCGGCACATCA
>Ga0114978_10000298_pt1 | contig 41675 bp, 51 predicted proteins | sample S_140212_EF_Meta_FD_87027 | JGI IMG/M metagenome (GOLD analysis project Ga0114978, IMG submission 87027) | Freshwater microbial communities from Lake Simoncouche, Canada to study carbon cycling - S_140212_EF_MetaG | ecosystem: Environmental > Aquatic > Freshwater > Lake | place: Lake...
ATAGGAACAAGAACGTTCAACGACAAAGGTGAGATAGTTACGATAGTAGGTAAAGAAGAAGGCGAGTTTGCTGAGATATACAATGTTGTAACTAATAGACACTTAAACATATTCGCAGAAGGTGCGCTTACTTCTAGAAGACTAAACAACATATACCCTATATCAGATATGAAGTTTGTCAAAGAAGAGAGAACTATAACTCCTATTGAAGAGTTTATGGGTATAACAGAAGAATACTACAATGGACTTAGATTAGGTGAACAACCACTTGTTAAAGTATCTGAAGGATTCCTTACTAAATCTCCAGGTGAATTGGCTTATACACTTCCTACTATTGAAGAGCTGGTAGAATGGACTGTAGGATTCATTCAAAAGAAATACGATCCTGTATATGAAGATACTATTTCTTGATCATCAGGGAGTAATGAGATTAGATCCGGTATGTTGGTCAAGTGGAAAGCCAGAGCTTCAAGACTTTGATAAAACCGCAGTTAAGAACATAAACGATATAATAAAGGAAACAGATTGTGAGATTGTTGTTTCCTCTGATTGGAAGATATGGGTACCACTAGAAGAAATGAAAGACTTCTATATAAGCCAAGGTATAATAAAATCTCCTATCGGATATACTCCAGACAAATCCAGTGAGATAAAGTCTTTAGATGACTTAGCAAGACTGAGAGTAGAAGAAATAAAACAATGGGTTAAAGATAACCATGTATCGACTTGGGTGGCTATTGACGACTTAGATTTAAGAAAACTCAAAAGGTTCGTATTCATAGAAGATTCCAAAATAGGAATGACCAAAGATTCCTTACGTGAGTTAAAAGAATACTTATAAAGTATAAAGGGTTCAATAGGTCATTTTCAACAAATAGATTTTTATTATTAATATAAATAAAACATATTTTTATAGTAAAATATAATAATATATCTGTGTGAAATAAAGAAAACTAATTAAAAAATAACTAAACTTTTTCAATTAATACTGATATAAATATTAATCAGGTCAAAAAGACTTGAATATAAAAAAATAAAAAGCAATTATGGCAGAATTAGATGATTTATTTAATGGCAGTTTAGACAGTAAAATGGACTTTCTAAATGAACAAAAAGCTGTAAATAACGATGGTATTTACAGAGTAGACCTTTCTAAATGTAAGGACAAAAAAAGAGGATGGAGATCTGTAGTAAGATTTCTTCCTAACTTAGCCCAAGAAGGGAAAGTTGGACAATCAGCAATTGAGAAAATTACTCACTATGTTGATATCAAAAATCAAAAAGAATTAAGCGGATGGTTTGACTCTCCAAAGAACTTCAACGAGAAGTGTCCTTTGACAGATTTGTACTATACAATGCAGAATTCTAAAAACGCAATCTTAATCGAGAAATCTAAGATGTTGAAGTATTCTAAAAAATACTACTCTTATGTTTTAGTAATCGAAGATGAGCAACAACCTGAATTAGTAGGTAAAATCTTGATTTTCCAATATGGAAAAACTATTAAAGATAAAATTCAAGCTGAGAAAAATGGTGAAATCTCTGGAGTTTCTTGTAATATCTTTGATTTAGCTGCTGGTAAAGATTTCGTACTTGTAGTTAAAGAAATCCAAACTGGTGATGAAACTTATCCTGATTACAAAATGAGTATGTTTAAGCCAGAAACTTCTTCACTTCCAATTTACTTCAAAGAGAAACAAGCATTTAAAAATGCTCCACTTGTAGATGGTAAAATCGATCCAAACGCTCAAGGTAAAATCAAAGATTTTTTACTTGACCGTGAACATCACTTAGAAGAATTTTCAGCTAAAACTTTAACTGAAGAACAACAATCAAAAATTACAGAAATTACAAATTTCTTGACTGGTAAAGCTTCTTCTTCATTTAACACAGCTAAAGCTGAGTCAAAACCTTCTTCTGATGATTTTGATTTTGATGATAACTTCGCAAGTACATCAACGTCTACTAAATCAGCAACTGAAGAAGAAGATGATTTCTTCGCTGACCTTTAATATAAAATACTATATTACAAAAAAATCCTACATTGATAGGATTTTTTTGTTTTTAAATCAAAACAAATAACTTTATTACTATATAAGATATAAGAAAAATAATATTAATCGAAATGAGTTTAGCGAATAGAAGTTTCAAAAATAATAAAACTGGTGAAATTATAAGAGTAATTGATTCTTTTGAAAACATCGCAGTTTTAGAGAACAAACAAAAGGTTGATGTTAGAACATTAACTGATGTAAATTATTACACCGAACAAATAGATCCGAAAAATTTTTTCAACACACAAGGTGCTTATAACCTACTAGCTGATAAAATAAAAAATATTCCTCAAAGTGTACTTAGTAACTTTAATGATGAAAATACCTCTGATGAAAATATCTATGATAAATTTGGAAGTGATATCACACCACAAATGAACGAAAGTGCCATAATTATGTCTACTGAAGAAGATGAGAAAGCAGAATTAGCTAGAAAATATGGGGTATCGTTAGATACAGAGTCACAAGTTTCAAGACAAAACGAAGCATTTGCTAGAATACTAGGTGAAGATGCCGAAGATGAGTTACCAGTTGTACCAAAACAATACGTGGAACAACCACCTGTTGTTAGAGTAGAAGCTGAGAGATCTATTGTAAATACCGAGAGACCTATTGTAAATGAATATAATCCGGCTCCAGTTGTAGTAGTAGAAGATCCAATTATTACAATGTTTAAGAATGTTAAAAGATCTAAAGACTTTTCAATATCTTTAGAGATTAACAATAAAATTCCTCGTCCTGATTTTATCGAGATGATGGAGGATTCTTACAATACAAGTATTATTGATTTCTTAGCATCAGAGTTCACAGATAACTTACTTAAAAATCCACAAATCATAGAAGATATGATTAAAGAAAAGATTAAAGAGTTAGTTTATGGTGGTGAAGTTGTTGAAACAGAAACAAAAGTAAATGACCAAATAACGGACTCCGTTACTCAAGTAAATTCATCAACACATATGCCGGGTCATAGAAACCCACCTCCGCCACCAACTGATAGAATATTGAAAGAAGGTGAATTACCAACTAAACCAAAAGCTACTAGAAAACCTAGACCTAACACCACTCAAGGTGAAAAACCTGGATATAAAAAACCTACTAGAGTTAAAAAAGAATCAACTGAGAAATGATAGATGAAAATTTTATACAAGCTGCAGTAACAATTAGAAGAGATTACCTAAAAGTAACAAACACATTAGGAGTTTATCAGAAAAAGGCTAAAGAGTCTGTTGATGCTTTAGATGATATTATAGAAGATCTAGAAAAACTTAAACAAAAAGCCAAGTCTAATAAAGAAATGACTACTGATATGGCTATGACGGATATTAAAAAGATAATAAAAGATTTTGAGGAAGAAACAACAAGACTTACTAGTGTTATCGATCCACTAAATGAACAATTGGAAAAACTAGCAATTGAAGAGGAAGAATTATGGAGATCTATAAAAATAAAACACAGTAATATGCCGGAAGCAGACATTGTAGACTATGTTAGAAAAAGACTAATAAAAGAAAACCTTTCTTAAGAGAAAGGTTTATTTTTTTATATATACATTAAATTCTTGTTAGTTACAAATGGCTAAAGTTACTAAATATCTAAAGGTTGATAAAAATATTTTATTAGAATATATTTATGATGATTCTAATAACATCTCAGAATCTTATGATGTTTTAATCAATACAAGAAACCAACAAAACTCTTATATTGCAACCGATTCTAGTTCAACTGGAAACACAATCGGAAATCAATTATTCAAACTTGATGCTGTATCAAACAGATATGGTAAAATTGATACTTCATACTATTCATTTCTTCAGATTAAAAACTACGGTATTTCAGCTCCTACTATTCATGATACTATACGAGTTCATCTACCGATAAATTGGACGTTTGGTGAATATCTTGGATTTTATATTAGAGTATTCTCATATGATTCTGAAAATCAAAAAACTTATGATTTAAGTAATTTCTATTTTGATATGACTGATATAAGTCAACAATATCTAATGAACTTTACTTCACCACCTTTGTTGTTTCAAGAAAAACTTTGGGGTAAAAATATTACAGTTGAGATTCCATCACTTAATTCGGTTTCTAATCAAAGAGTTGATAATAGACCAAAAGAAAATAGTTTAAATGCTATTTTAACAGATGGTAATGGATTTAATCTAAATACTCCGGTATTTATTGATTTTCACTTTATTCAATCAGCCCAAACAATTAACGGTGTAACAACTTACTTATTAAGTCCAAAAGTTTCAACTTCATTACCACAAACACCGGAGTATGAATCGTTAGGATTAATGATACAACGTAGCCCTAATGGTGATTTCTTTGAGATATTTGGAACTTATAATGATACTATTTCTGGATTTAAACAATTTATTGATGATTCATTTTTCGTAGGTAATAGATTCTATGTACAATATAATATTACAATGTATGAACAAAATATTCGTGGTAAAACTTTAACAACGATTGTTACAGATACATTTAACGAAGAAATCGAATACAGACCAATAATAAAATATTCAACCACAACAGCTATTATTGATGTTGAGATGAGATTAATAGACGCTGTAGATGATTCATATATCATCAGAAGAGCTTCTTATGGTATGTTACAGGATGAAGTAGCTAAATACGCTCTAAAGCTTATAAAAATCAACTTAGATAAAGCAAGTAAGCCTAAAATATACAATATTAAAAACGCAATAGATCCATCACTTGTTGGTCTGTCTAATTCTATGGGTTCGTTAAAATTAAAACAAAGACCACCGATGCCGGCTCAACAAATATCAGCAAGTAGTGCTGGTAGTATTTTAGGAAATTCTACAAATATTTCTGAGGTCTCTCAAACATTAAATCAACTTGGAACATCACCAATTAACACAGGTGGTTTAGTTTCTAATGCACCAACTAATGTTTCATCAGCAGGTGGTACAAATAATACAACTCCTAGTTCAGGTGGTGTAGTAATCGAAACAGTACAAGTTCCATTCCCAGTTTTAGTTGATAGATATGAAATTATTGCTAAATCTGAAAATGCTTTATTCAATTCTAAGACTTTCTTTGGTATGGGTAAAATTCAGATATTATTATATCCATTTGATAATGTAGTTAGATTCTCTATTGCATCTGGGTTATCAACATCACCAACTTATTTTGACTTAAGTAGATTTGACCAAATAAGACTAACTTTCAAGAGTGATAAAACTGAAGTAGCCTTCCCTCTTTATATAGAAGCGGGTGTTGTAGACTTAAAAGGTGGACAATGTGTATTTAAGGTAACTCAAAATAAATTTCAAGATATTAAGAAAATATATGATTCAGGTATTAACATATTCTATATTACAGGAACAAGTAAATCAAATACTTCAGTAATTTATACTGGTTTATTTAAGATATTTGATAATAAAGTAAATGTTTCTGAACTAAACAAACAAGCGGCTTCTGAAAATAAAAAGATTCCACAAGATACACTATCTAAACAAATTATTTTAGATGATACAGTAAGTAGTCAGACTACAACTGTTAAACCACCAATTAGTAAAGAAACATCACCAATCAAGAAACCAACAGGTCTTAAAGATATAAGTGATAAATTAAAAAATAAATTTAAAAAATAATGAGGTTAAATAGTCAAGCCAGTCAGTTTGTATTTAATCTACCTGGTGATTTTTTACCAACTGAAATTTTAGAAACTTATACACCAATTCTTGAAAAAAATTGGATACAGTATGAGAATATAATTGATTATATTAATTCTACAATAAAATCTGTAAATTTTCCGGGATTGAATTTTGATATGCCTAAACAGATTATGATGAGAGGTAAAGAAAGACAATTCAAACCATCGAAAAATAATCAAGATATCATAACAACAAGAGATTTAACTATTACATTTAGATCAGTAGATTCTGATTTAAATTATTGGTTATTGTTTGATATAATAAATAAACACTATTTAGATACAGAATATCAGTTTGTACATCCATTTACAATAACTTGTGTTGATATTCATAGAGACGCTATTTATGTGATAAGATTTTATGAAATCATATTAAAAGCAATGTCTGAACAAGACTTTAACTACAGTATGCAAAAAACAGCTGCTCAAGATTTTACAGTTACTTTTCACTTCAACTTTTATGATATTCAATTTCTACTTAATAAAAGAAAAGTTCTTGATCTTAGTGATGTTCCTAACATTACTCAGATTTTACCACCACCTAGTAGACCACCAGGATATTCTGGACCAGGACCAGGTGGTCCTCGACCTCCTGAGAGACAATTCTAAGAATTTACTTTCAAGGAATCTAATCCATAGTTCTGTACCAATTTATAGTATTTTTGATTCCATAGTCTAGAGTTGTTGGAATGAAATCAGGAAATAGTAATTTCATTTTATCAGTATTCAAAACTTTTTGCATTTGACCATCCGGTTTAGTAACATCCCATTTTATTTTCCCATTATATTCAACAATTGAACTAATAATTTCTGTTAAATTTTTAATTGTGGAAAACTGACCTGTACTCAAATTAAGTGGTGATTCAACATCATCATAACTTTTTAATGATTCAACAATAAGTTTTGCGGTATCTTCAACATATATGAACTCTCTAACCGGAGAACCTGTTCCCCAACAAGTAACTTCTTGTGAGTTATTTTCCTTTGCATCAACAAATCTTTTAATCATAGCCATCATAACTTTAGTTCTAACTGGATCTGTTGTGTCTCCTGGTCCATAAATCGTATTAGGAACTACACAAACTGCATTCAATCCATATTGTTTATTAGCCATTTGACAAGCAATTAAAAGATTTCTTTTAGCGTAACCATGACTTGATATTGAATCGTGTGGTTTATTATCTAAATAAGTTTCTTCTAAAATATTGTCTCCGTTTTCTGGTGGATAACCACAGGATGTTAAAACACCAACAAACTTTTTAGCACCTGACTCTACAGCAATTTTTAAAGCATTTATAGACATTATAGTATTATTACCAAATATATCAAATGGATAAGTTTGATTAAAAGCTATACCACCATTATAACCAGCTAAATGAATAACATAATCTATTTTTATATTTTTGTATTTCTCAATACAATTCTCAGATGTTAAATCATCATCTTTTGTTAATTTTAAAACATTAGCTCCTTGACTTACCAACTCTTTAGTTACAAATGTTCCTAAGAATCCATTTGCACCAGTTAATAAAACACATTTGTTATTTAATATCATTATCTTTTAATTTTTTATAATATTCATAGATATTGCCTTTTTCTCTTTTCTTTATAGGTTTAGCAGGGGAACCAACATAAATAGTCCAAGGTTCTGTATCTGATAGAACTACTGAATTAGCTCCTATAATACAACCTTCAGCTAAAGTAACTCCTGGCATGACAACAGAGTTAGTACTCAATATTGAGAACTTTTCAAATTTAACAACAGAGTTAGTCGCACAAGTAAACTCACTTGGTACTTGTGGATTTGTTAAAAATCCTGAATTAAAATCAGCACCACCAGCTATTACTCTAGCACCAGCCGCCATTCCACTGTGGTCTTCAAAAATAACTTTAGAATTAACACCGCCTATAATTGAACAATTAGGTGCTATATGAACATAGTCACCTATTTCAGCTTGTGTTGTAATAGTAACAAATTGGTCAATAGCAACATGATTTCCTATTTTTATAAGTTCCGGTCTTTTTATTACTGTTAAATCAGAAAGATAGAAATCTTTACCCACACTTATAAAACTCATAGACCACCAGTTAATTTTATTGTTTTACCATTAATGTATTCATTATTGATTATAAAATCTAATGTCTTATAAATTTCTTCTATACTACCAATTCTTTTACTTGGAATTTCCAACTTAATTTTTTCTAAAAAATCTTTAGGTAAAGTGTAAAGCAAACCACCATCCATATATCCTAATTGAATACAATTTGCTGTAATATTTTTAGATGCGTTTTCTATAGCTACAGTCTTTACTAAATTCTCAAAAAAAGCTTTACAAGAAGCATACACTCCTGTGCCCATAATTGGTTTATCAACAGTTACACTAGAAGCAATGATTATTCTTCCCCAGTTTTTATTTCTCATTTTTTTGAGTGATTCTGATATCAATTGAGTGTTACCTTTAATATTGATATCTATTTGTTTTGTTAATTCGCTCAAACTATCAGAATATTTGTGAAGGAAGCTGTTATAATTATAATTACTAAATATAACTAATATATCAAAGTCATTTTCTTCAACAAAGTTTTTTATTTGTTCACCATCACTCAAATCCACGTTAGACGAACCAACACTGATAACTTCATAATCTTTTAGGTGTTCGATAATCTTACTACCTAATCCACCGGTTCCACCAAAAAAAGCTATTTTATACATATTTAATTATTTTTTTATATTTCATCAAAGTAGTAGACATCAGTATATTTAAGACCATTGAAAAATATTGATCCATAAGTAACTCCTGATATTCCAGTCAATAAACTATCACACTTTGATAAACAAAGAGAGTCTATTAAAACCTCTTTTGATATTTTATTACCATCAGTTGCTCTATCTTGCCAAAAAGTTTGTTCACCAGGTTGAATTCTTTTACAATCTGAATAGATTATCTTATCACCCAATCTCTCTATAAAGTAATCAAGTATCTCTTGTTCTTCAGTTGCTAAATAAATTTTATCAAAATTATGTTGATTAAAAACTTTAATGGCTCTATCAAAGAAGTCTTCATTTCTAACTACTGAAACATTTTCAGGATGAAAAGAACCCATATCACTTCTTCTACAATGAACACCTAAAGTTTTAAATTTAGTTATATCATCTGGTATTGAATCTAATATTTCTTTCTTTATCTCAAAAAAGTGATTGAATAAAAAGTGTAAATTAGAAACAACGTCTTTAATTCTGAAAACCTTTTCACATCTCGGAGGATATCCAACCGGCCAATAATATTCTTTACCTTTTACTATAAAATAAAATTGTCTAGGACAACGTTGTGAATTTTCTTCATTAATATTTTCTATAGTTTGTTTGTTTATGAATAGATAATCAAAAAGATTTCTACTGTTTTCTGAAAATTGTGAATCTTTCCAATCAATTACCGGAACTAAATTATTTTCATAAGCATAATCAAGTTGACCAAGTGCAAAATTCAGGTGCGCAAAGAATCCGTGATTTCCAAAAGGATAGTTTATTATATAATATTTTTTCATATTATTTTAATTTAAAGAATAATTCCCAAGAATTTTGATATTGAAAATTAAAAGGTATCACAGACGGATCTAACAATTTTTGATTAATAATCTCAAATCCTTTTTCATTTAATAAAGAAAACCAACCATCAGTAGTCAAAACCAAAGGATGTCTACCAGTATCATTACCCTCTCCATGATTAGCAGCTGTTGCTAAAACTTTAGTATTTTCATCACAGTGTCTTTTAATATTTTCTAAAAGTATGTTTATACCGGTACTTGTAATATGCTCAAAGTGCTCAAAGCTCACTATTAAATCAAATTTGACATCTTCTCCATCTAGTGTTTGTATCTGGAATGGTCTGTCTGTAAAAACAATAAAGTGACTATCCTTGTCAGCAATTCCATTGTTAGGTATATCTTTATTTATATCTAATGTAATATAATCTACATTTAGATTAATTTTTCTAAAGTGATTTGATAGTACACTTGGTCCGGAACCCAACTCTAAAATTCTTTTAACTTCAGGAAAAGATTCATTTATTCTTTCAGCTAAAGGCTTATACGAATCGAATTTAGATGGCTCATATACACATTCATGTATAGCATCTTCATACTCATATCCAACATACAAATCTCCTCTACCTAAACCTTCATTGTCTTTTTGTAAAACTTCTTGATACTTTTTCATTTTTTTATTTATTTTTTACCAACCAGATTTAATTGTATTGGTTATTAGTTCAACATCTTCATCAGTTAAGTCAGCATGTATAGGAATATGTATTTGATTATCATCAAAATATCTTTGATTTATTAAATCCATTCTTTTACCACCAAAAATTGTATTTTTATCAATACCTAAATGAATAACAGATGTTGGTATATTTTTTTCTTTTAGTTTATTTATAAAGTCTATTCTCCTTTCTACAATTAGTGGAAATAACCAATATGATGACTCTCTATCTTCTTTGTAATCCATTAACTTTAGACCTGAAACTTCAGATAATTCAGTATTATAAATTGAGGAAATTTGTTTAATACGAAAAAGTTTAGAATCAATCTGTGAAAGATTACCGATTCCTAAAGAAGCGGCCAAATCATTCATATGATATTTAAATCCAATGTTTGTTGCGTCATATTCTCTTTCACCTAAGATTGATGATTCAGAGTTTTCTCTATCTATATCAAACCATCGTAGTCTTTTAATTAATTTAGATTTTTCTAAATCTTTACAAGTTATTAGACCACCATCTCCTGTTGTGAGATGTTTGATTGCTTGAAATGAAAAAGAAGTAAAGTCTGAAATATTTCCAATCCACTCTCCTTTATATTTCGATCCAAAAGCATGAGCAGCATCTTCAATTACTGAGATGCCTCTTTCTTTTGCTATTTGATTAATCTCATCAAGGTCACAAGGATATCCCGCCCAATGAACTGGAATAATAGCCTTTGTTTTATCAGATATCTTTTCTTTTATTGATTCAACTGAAATATTACCATCATAAGTGTTGATGTCAGCAAAAACAGGAATTGCACCACATTGTAAAATAACATGACCAGTTGCAATAAATGTTTGAGCGGGTAGTATTACTTCATCACCCGGTCTAACTCCAGCCGCAATAAGAGATAATCTCATAGTGACTGTACCACTATTAACTGTCACTGGATTTGGAAAACTGTATTTATTACTTAATAAGTTCTCAAATTCTTGCGCCTTTTTCCCAGCAGATACATGAGTTGTTTTAAGTGTCTCTAAAACATTATCTATTCCTTGTTGAGTTATTGTTGTTGAATGCAAATTTATCATATTGTACTTACTCCTGGTTTTTGTACCACAATAGTCGCGCATTGTTGGGCAAATATTATAGATTTTTTAATATCTTTTGTTAATAAATATTCTGAAACCAAACCAGAAAGAAACGTATCACCGGCACCAGATACATCTCTGATTTCTACTTTCTCAACCGTAAACCACTCATCTAAGTATCTAGATCCTTTGTCTCTATAAGTAACAATTAACTTATCTTCTATATCAAGATTTTTTATAGTATATTCTGTATGTTCATATTCTATATTATTAATCTTTATAAAAGTAGAATATTTACACCAATCACCTAAAATCTTTTTTGTATCTATAAATACGTTATTATTATTCTTACAAATAATATCAATGTCTTCCTCAAATAAAAATCCTTTATCATAATCACTCACTATTATAGCATCATAAAAAATACCGTTGTAGTTATTATCTTTAATACTTTCAATTTTATCTTTTTCTATTCTAGACGAAATATCATTCTCATCGATTCTTACAATCATTTGATTAGTTCTCTCATCTATTACTCGCGTCTTTGTGATATTCTCAATATTTGTTAATAGGTGTGTTTTTATACCAATTGCGTTTAGATTTGCAACAACATTTGATGCCATACCAGGATTAACTTTTTTATGACTTGGATTGAATACCGGAACTGGAGCCTCTGGGCAAAGTCTTTTTATATCACCATATTGAAAAACATCATCACAACTATCACCAATTATTAAAACATTATATAGAGTAAATTCTTTCTTTTTAAGTATCATATATTTGTAAAGTCTTTATTTTTATAAGTTGATATTAACTGATAACCCTTTAGTAATTCAACTATACCATCATCAACACTATGGTTAGGAGACCAACCCATGGATTCAATTTTTTGATTAGACACCATATAGTTTCTTTGGTCTAAATCTTTTTTAAATTCATTCTGAACAATAACTAAATCAGGAACATATTCTTTTATTTTATTTGCAAGTTGAAGCTTTGTTAAATTTGCAGAAGATAAACCAACATTAAATGCGTTATTGTTACAACGCTCATAGTTTTCAATCATAAATAAAAATGTATTTGCTATATCTCTAACATGTATATAATTTCTTATAAAATGTGATTCAAATAAAACTAAGTAATTATCAGTAATTGATTTATAAACAAAATCATTAACTAACAAGTCCAGTCTCATTCTATACGACATACCAAAAACTGTAGCCAATCTAAGTGCGATACCATTACCAGAATCTAAAACTGATTTCTCAGCATCACATTTAGTTTCAGCATAAAGAGAAAGTGGTTTAAATTCACTTTCTTCAGTTATAATATCAACAGATGATCCATATTGACTGTTTGTATTAGGTATTAAAATCTTTTGATTTTTAGTTGCCCATTGACAGATATTTTTTACTTGTAAATAATTGACATTAATTGCCATTTCTGGATTTTTTGCACAAGCGGACATACCAACAATTGCGGCCAACGGAATTATAATATCGTTTTTTTCAACTAAACTTTTTAATAGTTGAGTATCATTTACATCACCTTTTATAAAAGTAAAACTCTTTAAGTGACTAAATGATATAAGTGATGTTTGTTTATATAAAAGATTATCCAAAACAGTCACTGAATATCCGTTTTTTAGAAGAACTTCAGTTAGTACGGATCCTAAATATCCAGCACCACCAGTAATTAATACATTTTTCATTTAGTTAATTATTTTTCCAACTTATCTCCCAATCTTTGAAATCAGCAGCTAAGCAATCTATTTTGTAATCTTTTCTACCACCTACAACTTCCTGAATCTTATTTTTGGCAGTATTTCTAATACCGTTTAACCCATGAGTTAACTCTAGATTATTACCATCCTTTATACCTTTTCGGTAATTTGATTCATTATGCCAGATGTGTAAGTTCATTTGAGAAAGAACTACAATAGCTCTTATAGTTTCAGCATTTACTTTTGATGGTTCGTTTTCTAAAATTAATTCTATATCATGAACTATATCATTTATTTCCATTGCATATTCTTCTTTGTGTTCTGGAATAAAAACTTCTTTTAATTGAGCTATTGAAAGTCTATCAATTAGTTCAGAAAGTGTTGGTAAGTATTTTCTATTTTGATTCATATGTTTTAATGTTATTATTTTCGTCACACCATTTTTTAGCAAATACTCCCTCTGATACACGAGAGAACATTGGGTGATAATATTTCTTACATCCTTTATAGAAGTAGTGTATTGCTTGTGTTAATCTTGTACTATTTTTGTTTGTTATTGGGGTACCACCATGTAACAAATTAGCTGCCCAAATTAAACACTGGCCTTTTTTAAGAGGTACAGATAAAACTTTAGCGTTTTTAGATTTGATAAGAGACCTCACAAAATCTTCATAAGCTCTATAATTTTTTTCTTCACCATCTTCTTGAGTATCAGGATGAGGCATCTGTAAAGTTTCATAGTCATAAATAGGCCATCTATGACTTCCAGGGACAATACTTAAAGTACCATTTTCCTCTGTTGTATCTTCAAGTGCTACCCAAACTCCAGTCATCCAGTGAGAGGGTATAGAATGGAAGTGAACAGCGTCACTATGAAGAGGTTGATTGGATCCTATAAAGAAATTAATTGTTGAAAATGGGAAAGTTTCTTTGTCATATAGAAATTCTAATGTAGAAATTATTTTTTTATCTAGACAAAGTTGTCTAATTTTCTCAGAATTTCTCCACTCCTCAAATAGTCTAGGACTATCAGAATAAGTATAAAATTCTGCTTGTAGAGTTTTACTTTCTCTTGTCAAGGCTAATTTCATATCATTAAAAATATCACCGATGACCTCATCTGATAGTTCTAAATCCAATATGACATATCCATCTTCATGAAACTTGATGGCTATTTCTTTCTCTTCATCCGAGATTTCAATATTTTCTAAAATATCATAAAAGAGTGGTGATTCAACCCAAGGCATTGATAGTGAATCTTTTTGATTAAATTTATTCATTGTTAAATTTTAAATTTTCATGTCCTAATCCCCAATTATCTCCATTGGCATTGAATGTTTGTGAAACAAAGTTAGGATTGAATCCGTGAACATCATGTCCTACTTGGTTTTCATGATGACCTATGTGGTAAAAATGAGCATCTAAAGTGTAAATCAAATCACCTAAACATTCATATCTTGAAATAATTCTATTGTGGAATTCTATATCCATCCATCCCCATTTAGTTAATGTCTCATAGAGAAAGTTTGCTTCTTGTACTATTTCTTTGTTAATTAAAATAGCACAACCTCCTCCACCAAAATTTTGTAAATCAACTCTTGAGAGAGCCCATCCTTGTGATAATTGTGTATGATGAACAAGTGGCATACCTTTAGATTTCCAATCTTCAATAAGATTATCCATCTCTTGTATGTTATTAACTGTAGTCTGTACGTGATATGGCATTAAATATCTCGAACCCCAATAATAGATATAATCTCTATTATTATTTCTAACAAGATTATAAACTTTCTCAAACATATCAAATGGTACATAACTATCACCATCTAAAGAAAGCATATATTTACCGTTCATTCTTCTAACAGCAGCGTTCATAGCATGTGGTATAGAAAAGTTTGACTCTGGACTATATTTTTGAGTCAATTCTTGTGGTACATATAAGAACTTTAAATAATCTCTTTTAGGAACATTAACAATATCATAAAGTTTTTTATCCTCCGGACTTCCCCAATCTGTAACAATTATTTCAATATCACTTAAGTTTAATTTTTCAATATTGTCTATTAGTTTATTAAGATTGTGTTCAAGTCTTTGTACAAAGTTACCTGCAAAATTGTCATTTCTTCCACACATGACAATCGTTATTAAGAAGTTGTTTTCCATTATTCTTTTATTTTATTTTTAATATTTTCTAAAATTAATTTTGCTCTATTTTCATAGGTATGATTTTCATAAATGTAAGAATAAACATTTTTAGATATCTGTTCTCTTTCTTCTTCATTTTCTAGATAGTATTTTATCTTCTCTCCTAAATCCTCTTCTGAATAATAAAACATCTTTTCCACATCTTCATTATAGTCTAAAAACTTATGAAAGTGCTCATTATAATTTGTTAACATAAATGTTCCTGTAGATAAAATCTCAAAATACTTAGCGTTTATATCATAAGACATTGAAAGATTAAAACATATTTTAGAAGCTTGCATTTCTTTTATGTAGTTTGGACCAAAAGCATTTAAGTGTTCAATTCCAAATTTCTGACATAATCTTTGTCTTTCGGGTATCATACCACCTATGAACACCACATCACGAATCTTTTCATCTGTGTATTTTATCATATGATGTTTTTTAGATGCACCATATGGCATCCAAAATGAGTTTTCAAGTTGATACTTATCTAAATCTTGTGGATTATTAAAAGCTACAAAATTGATATTATCATGTTCGATCCAAGGTAAAAAATTTATTAAGTGTGTGTCTATCGCCCAAAATAACTTTGGTGTTTTTACCGATTTCCAATTCCACCATTTCCATCCACTATGATGTGGATAATTCTCTGTAATAATTACCAAGTCATAATTATTAGCAACAAGCGGAATTTCTAATTCTGATAATTCACCATTAGGTCCATAAACATCACATTCATGTCCCATGTCTCTAAAAGCATAACATAGTTCATAACCTTCTTTCCAGTCTGAATTATCTGATTTTAATAAGATGTCTGCTATAAGTATTTTCATATTTTTTAATATTTTTCTGTATGTTTATTTACAATATCACAAATGAATTTAATATCAGATTCGGTTAAATCTTGATTATTAGGAACATATAATCCATAGTGATGGACCGTATCCGCAAAATCAAATTTTGTTTCACCATAAATTTTGATCCAAAAAGGTTGTAAACCTATTGAACCACATACAAGTGGTCTACATTCTACACCAGAAGCCATTAATTCATTAGCTAAACTTTCTATGTTAGGTGTTATAATTGGATAAGCAAAATTAGAATAATAACAATTATCAAAATCTTTAATCTTCCAATAATTATTTTTTATCAAACTTTGATATATTTTATAGTTTTCATTACGTCTTTTAGAAAAATTATCAATTTTATCTAACTGTGATAAACCAATAAAAGCTTGTAAGTCAGTAGATCTAAGATTAAATCCAGGATAATAAAAAGTGTAAAAAGCTCTAAAATCAGAAATGTTATTTTCTTTTCTTATTTTCTTTTGATATTCAGGATCAAAATCTCTATCCCAACCATGAGATCTAATTGATAGTAAAAGTTTGTAAATCTCTTCATCATTTGTTGATACCATACCACCTTCAATTGTAGACATATGATGTCCATAATAAAAAGAAAAAGAACTCATAAGTCCAAAGTTTCCAGTTTTAACACCGTCATATGTTGATCCTATAGATTCACAAGAATCTTCAATTAAAATAACATCATATTTTTTACACAATTCAACAATCTCCTTCATTTTATTTGGAAAAGCTAAAACGTGAACAATCATAAGAGCCGATGGATTATGAGTTATAAATAAGTGCTCAAGATGTTCTATGTCAACTCCAAGTGTTTCTTTGTCTGATTCACAAAGTATTGGTTCAAGACCGAGATGTATTGATGGAGTGACGGTAGTTGTCCAAGATACTGCTGGTAAAATTATCTTTTTATTTTTAAGTCTACCGGATATCATCAATGAATATACCATAGCCAAGTTTGCAGATGATCCAGAATTTAAATAAACTGAATATTTACAACCCAACCACTCAGACCATTTCTTTTCAAACTCAACGGTCAAGTCTCCCTTAGTTAATCTAGGGTTAGTTTTTATCCAATCAGTAAGTTTTTCAAGGTCGTTGGTATCTATTGTATCGTTAACTAATTTAATTTTGTTCATTTTTTTAATATTTTATTTAATTCGATTAGAGTATCATTCATTAATTCATCATAAACATTTTCAGTTTCTAACCAAAAGGTATTACCTTGATGATTTGAGTTACTATCAACATTTTCTTTTATATAATCTGTCATATTCAATCCATAATAGTCAAATAATTGGTCGATAAAATTTCTAATATTAGTAACTTTACCAGATCCAACTAAGATGTCACTATCACAACTCAAAGATCTTTTAACAAGATAAGATGGATGTATAATATCACGATTGATATTTATATTACCAACTTGATTGATAGTTTTATTAATTAGTGAATCATAAAATTTATAAAATAAAAATCCACTTTTTCTATGTATAGAGTTAAAGTTAAAGGGGTGAATAATATTAACATTTTCCCACTCAGAACTTTCTCTATTTTCTCTAATTAAGTCCCAAAGAACTTCTTTAGATTTAACATATGGTGAGTATTTATAGTTTGTTGGTGTATCTATATTTATAGACCCATCACAGTTATTCCATAATTCTGCAGTTCCATATAAAAATATTCTTTTACTTTTATCTTTTAATGAATTTACTATTTTAGATGTATATGAAACATTAACATCTAAAAAATCTTTTTCAGTCAAAGAACTATCAAAAGTTCTTTGTTCAGCAAAAGTTATAAAAACATCATCATAAACATCTAATAATTTTTCATTTATATTTCTTGAAGAAATACGTTGATAATCAGATGGAAAATAAACAGATAATTGAGATGTATCACCAATAATTAAATTCATAAACTATTCAATATTTTATTCCATTCATCATAAACCTTTACTCTTTTCAATTCATTGAAACTTGATATTTTTTCACTTACCTCAGATAAATTAGTTGTTTCTAATTTTTGTAATAAGTCTTCTACAGAATCAAAATATACTATGTGTGGCATAGAATCTTGATTGTAAAAGTCGGAATAGTCTATCCATCTATCCATTATCTCTAGATTATTGTAAGCATTTGGATCATTACTTCTATCACATTCAATTATTGAACCAGGAGATAGTTGGAAAATTCTATTCCAAGTAAGCTCAGATAAAACAACTTGTCCAAATGATTGATAAAGTTCCATGATGTATTTTTTAGATGGAAAAAATAGTGGAATATTCGCAGTATAATGTTCAAATATTGACATAGTTGAACAAGTGTAAGGTATAACTATAATACCCTTGAATGTAGAAAGATCATCCCATTTATATCTTCCTAAAGTATCTTTATTTACAATTTTAGTTGGATCTAAATTAGCCGGCAATCTACTTGAGTATAAGAATTTGTCTTTGATAGGATCCCATTTAGTATTTGTGTATTCACAAACATTAGGAATAAACTTACATTCTCTTCCAACAAAAAACTCAAAATATCTTTTATCATATTCTGAATTCGCAACTGGAATAATAAGACCTTGGTCTATTCCATTTCTTAGATATTCATTAAAGTCTTCCCATTTTTGTTTATCATTATGAAATGGAACTTCATATCTTATCGGAACATGTAATATGATTGGTTTTTTAAATTTCTCATAAAGTTTTGCAAAAGTTAAAGGATAAGTACAAATAAAAGCATCAAATTCTGATAACTCGTCTTTATATCTTTCATAGAATTCATCAGCCATTTTATCGTCTAAATTCCACCAAGTTTGTTGATTGATAACATCTACTTTTGATGGATCTCTATCAAAAACAAAATTATGACCGGAAATTGACCAACTTACAACTTCGTGTCCTAATTCAGTAAATATATTTTTTAAGTCAGCAATAACTGAAATATGACAATCTAAATTAAATAATTTCATAATAATTTTTATTTTTTAATTAAATATTAACACAATCAATTTTATCAAAATTGTGAATACCCATAATCAAAGCTAAATAACTTACATTTGAGAAACAATATAAAAAGTATTTAGACTTAGAAAGTAGGTAAACATCTTTCATTAATTCTTGATTAAGTTCTTTTCTATTTGATAAATCAAAGTGAATTGGTCTACCATCTTTACTGATTTTCTTTTCAGTGTAAACAATTTTATAATTACTAAAATTGTCATTTATAAAATCAATATATTTTATATCATCTGTACTAATAAATATCTTTTCAATATCATTTTCAGATGTCATTTTATCTATATGTTTTTTAACATTTTCTAAATTTATCTCTCCAACCTCAGAACTTTTATCTGTTCCTCTTAAATGAATCGATAAAGTCTTTGAGTCAATATAATCATTTAATAAATCTTCATAAAGTGAAGAATTTTTTAGTGAGAAAAATTTATTATAAATTTCATTCTTTTCGAGAATAAACTCTTTATTACAAGCCATATGAGCATTTGACTTAACATCATAAGTACCAGCAAAAATTTCACTCATAAATTCAGATTCTATATTTGTTGTATAACTGCTTATATCAAATTTAATTTCTGGTGTATTAAACAAATCACTAATTTCATCAACTTGAACTAAAAAGTCTAAATTTTTATATTTTTTGTAGTGGTATTCACATATATTTAAAGCATTATTAAATATTGCACCAAATCCAGCAGAAGACGGTCTCATTGTTGGATATTCAGAACGAAAGAAACTTTTCATATCATTTTTTCAATTATTTTCCAGTAATCTGGATGTCTATTTTCATTTTCATCAAAAACATCACCTACAAATTCATAGTCAATTCTTTTTGTTGAAAAATTATGCATGGTATTTCCGTAGTTTATATTAAACTCAGAATGTTCATATGAGTTATTTTTAACTATTGAGTATATTATCTGTCCTAAAAAGTCTTGATCTTCAGCGTGAAAAACACCTTTTCTAGGATAGTTTTCCCAGAACTTCATTAACTCTTCAATATTATTCAATATTGATTTTCTAGCTCCCCATAAACCAGATAAAATAGGAACTTGATGATAAGGATGGTCTCTCATAATATGAAAGTCCTTATCAGATTGTAACCACTCATTTACCGCTTTAGATTCTCTTTCTGATAATCGAGAATCACAATCTCTAGAAAGAACTACATCCACATCAGTATCGGACAGTGCTAAAAATCTCCAAAAAAGTCCACTGTGATTGAATCTAGAACTTATATTGTTATAATTATAAAGACTAGGCTCCATTAAAACAACTTCAACATTATCACCTTTGATTTTATCAATTAATTCTTTATTCGAATTTTTATCAATGTAGAATCTACATATCCAACCTGGATAAAATTTTTGAGCTAATTCAATATTCTTTACAGCTCCTTTCCAATATATTACATCATCACCCCAAAGTGCGTAAGTTATTATATTCTTCATAGTATAATCTTAATTAAAAATTTTATATAAGAAAGATTTTATATTTTCTAACTTATTATTATCTGGTATACTATTATCTGTAAACCAAGGTTGATTTAACATTTCTAAATACTTACTATCATCTTTATCTAATTCAATAATATACTCTATCATTTTATTAATACCGTTGAAATCATAAAAGTTCACAAATGATTTTTGATTAAATTCCTTATTTATAAGTGGATTTCCCCAATAAATTGGAATCGAGTTAACAGTCATAGGTTCCATAATCTTTTCAGTTGTGTAACCTGGATGTTGTGGTCTATAAGCATTATTCTCAAAGGCTACTGAAAATTTATATTCAGATTGAAATTTTCTTTTGTCAGGAACAGCGTATCCAATATTGTTCATAAATCGACCACCGGAATCTACTTTTTTATACTTTGATAATTCTTGAACGAAAGAGTTTCTATCATTACAATTACCATTTGATGCAACAAAATTACAGAACTTTCTATTAACCATAGATTCTTCTATAACCTTAGTTCTCGCTAATTCATAATAACCATCGTATAAAAGATAATGAGGCAATCTATAATTTCTCACATCATCTAAATAATCAAATGAAAATGAATAATCACAATAACCTAAAGGTGGTGCGACATTCTCTCCAGTATAAAATACTTTTTTACATTGGTAACTCTGATGTTGATTTCCAAAAACTGAGAAAAATAAAACATCAGGGTTATTAGATATTTCTACGTCAAATTCTTCTTTTAATAAATTATAAAAGTAATTATCTGTTTTATCAAATCCACCCCAAAAGTCCGAGAAGTCAATTTTTATTTTATTTTTCATACTAATATTCTTTCTTCAACCGGCATATTTTTTCTGTTATTCCAAGTTAATTCATCTTCTTTCCACTTATTATTATAAGCTTGATCTGCTTGGTCAGCAGTTCTTTTACCAGCAGCATAATGTAAGTGCTCAAAGGTTGTAAAATCATTTAACCTATCATCGTAGATTAAATCCATATCTTTAAGAGTAAGATACAATTCACAGTCAGAAAACATATGATTATAAGCTGGATGATAAATAGCTCTGTTTATTTTAAGTAAACAATCATAAGTCATTATAGGAATAGTAATAGCAGCATGTAACATATTTGATGAATCAGGCAATTGATAACCATCTCTAACAAATAAATTTGCTGTCTTACCCTTTAGTTTATCAATAAGATAAGTGTCCCAACCTTGAGGTGCTAAAAAATCATCTGATGCAAAAACAACTATATCATCGTCTTTACACTCACCCATTTTTACACCAAGATTTGATGACAACTGATAAGAAGGATAACAAACACCAATACGATCTGTATTGAGTGTTATCAGATAATTTGATTTAAGATAATCTCTCAACTCATCAGCATGTTGTTGCCAATTAACAGCAACATAAGTTTGTATGTTTTCTGGATTATCTGCTCTACTAATCCACTCTTTGTGCATATTCATAAACTGTTGTGGTCTAAGAGTACACCATAAAATATGTATCATTCGTTATTTTATATTTTTAATATCATGTTCCATCATGATTTTCACTAGTTCCTCAAATTTTACTTTAGGTTCCCATCCTAAGTCATTCTTAGCTTTTGTTGAATCACCTAATAAAATTTCCACTTCAGCTGGTCTATAGTACTTTTCATCAACTTCAATAATCGTAATTCCATTATCAAGTAATCCCTTTTCACTAACACCATCACCAATCCAATTGATATTCCAACCACATTCTTTACATGCTAATTCAATAAACTCTTTAATAGAGTGTGTTTCACCAGTAGATAAAACAAAGTCATCTGGTTTATCTTGTTGTAACATCAACCACATACCTTCTACATAATCCTTTGCGTATCCCCAGTCTCTTTTAGAGTATAAGTTACCTAACTTTAAAACAGGAAAATCTAAATTACCATTATCTAAATGATTTTTTATTTTAGAAAGTGCCATAGTAATCTTACGAGTAACAAAAGTCTCACCTCTACGTTCACCTTCGTGATTAAAAAGTATACCATTACTTATGTACATATCATAAGACTCTCTATAGTTTTTTGTAATCCAAAGGCCGTACAATTTAGCGACACCGTAAGGACTACGTGGGTGCATAAAAGATGTTTCCGTATATCCTGTCTCCGGCATATTATAACCCATTCCGCCATAAAGTTCAGAAGTAGAAGCTTGATAAACTTTTGCTTTAGGACAGTGATTTTTAACTGCTTCTAAAATAGCAAGTGTACCTAAAGCATCTACTTGTGCAGTATAGTAAGGAATCTCAAATGAAACTTTGACATGAGATTGAGCTGCTAAATTATAAACTTCATCTGGTTGAATTTGTGAAATCAAATTTGAAATTACTAAAGGATCAGTAACATCTCCATAATGTAGTTTAATCTCATTAAAAATATGGTCAATTCTACCTGTATTAAAAGTTGATGTTCTTCTAATAATACCGTGTACTTCGTATCCTTTTTCAATGAGTAATTCTGCTAAGTGAGAACCATCCATTCCGGTTATTCCGGTTATAAGTGCTTTTTTATGCATGTGTATTAATATTTTTTGTAAAATCCATATAAGCCTTTTTTATACCTTCTCTAAGAGAAGTTTTATAAGACCAACCTAAATCTTTTAGTTTAGAAACATCTAAAAGTTTCCTTGGTGTTCCATCTGGCATTTCTGTATTAAAGTAAATATCTCCCTCGAATCCAACTATATTTTTTATACCAACTGCAAGTTCTGCGATGGTAACATCTTGACCAGTTCCAATATTTACTATTTCAGAATCATTATAATTCAACATAAGATGGATACAAGCATCTGCTAAATCATCAACATATAGAAACTCTCTTTTTGGTGTACCAGTTCCCCAGATTTCAACTTTATCTTTTCCCTCTAATTTCGCTTCATGAAATTTACGAATCATAGCAGGTAAAACGTGAGAATTATTTAAATCATAATTATCATTTGGACCATAAAGATTAGTTGGCATCACAGAAATATAATTAGTACCATATTGTTGGTTAAATGATTGACACATTTTAATTCCAGCAATCTTAGCAATAGCATAAGCATCATTTGTTGGTTCCAATGTTCCAGTCAATAAATACTCTTCTTTAATTGGTTGTTCTGAAAACTTAGGATAAATACAAGAAGAACCTAAGAATAGAAGTTTCTTTACCTCATGATCCTTACTAGCTTTAATTACATGAGATTGAATCATAATATTCTCATAGATAAAGTCAGCCTTTTTATCATTATTAGCTTTGATACCACCAACTTTAGCTGCTGCTAAAAAAACATAGTCAGGCTTTTGTTTCTGAAAGAAGGTATCAACTTCTGATTGGTCTAGTAAATTTAGTTTATTTTTTGGAGCTGTTATAATATTTTCATAACCTAACTCAGTCAACTTTCTGACTATTGCCGAACCAACCATACCTCGATGACCAGCGACATAAATTTTAGATTCTTTATCCATTTAATATACTTTTTATTTTTTGTTCTCTTAATCTCACTCTTCTATCACACCCAATAATATCATACTCAGAGGAAACTGTAGAGAATCTTATTTGAAAAGGTTTTATAGAAAATAGGAAAATATAGTTATCTTCACCTAATTTTTCAAAAAAATCAATCAATTCTGAGTAATTTTCAAATTCAATTGTCCGACAATGAAGTGATAAATCATAGTAGGAATAATTTTGTCCATCTTTTATTGAATAATGTGCTCTAAATGATGAAAGTGGTGAATAACCATCAATATAAAAACCATCGCCTTTATCTAAAAAATCTTTAGCCAATGGTTCATAACTATTATTTATGAATTGTTCAATATTTTTGTTACTTTTCCAGTTTCCCACAAGATATTATATAAAAAAAAAGAGAGAAGTTACTCTCTCTTTTTAATTTTTTACTCTTCAGTTTTCTTCTTACGAGTGGTTTTTTTCTTCTTTTCTAAAATGACAACCATTTTATCATCTTCAGAATTATAATCCAATGTCATAAGAGAATTCTTTTCTGGATTTGATGTAAGAATTTCTTCAGTAAGAACATCTTCAACATGTTTCTGAATCGCTCTTTTTAGAGGACGTGCTCCATATTGTGGATCGAAACCTTGAGAAGCGATGTATTCAATTGCACCATCTGTAATTTCAAGATTATATTCCATTGATTTTACTCTTTGGATTAAACCATCTAATTCAATTTTAATGATTTTGTTAATATCTTCTTTTTCAAGTGAATTAAACATAACAACATCATCAACACGATTTAAGAATTCAGGAGCAAATTTCTTTTTAAGTTCTTTCTCAATTACCGCATTTGTTTCTTCATCTTTTTGACTCTCTTTGTGTTTTGTAGAGAATCCAACTCCTGTACCAAATTCTTTAAGTTGACGAGAACCAGTATTAGAAGTCATAATGATAATAGTATTCTTAAAGTTTACTTTTCTACCAAGTGAGTCTGTTAACTGACCATCATCAAGAACTTGAAGTAACAAGTTGAACACTTCTGGGTGAGCTTTTTCAATCTCATCAAGAAGAACAACTGAATAAGGTTTACGTCTAACTTTTTCAGTTAATTGACCACCTTCATCGTGTCCAACATATCCTGGAGGTGCTCCAATCAATCGAGATACTGAAAATTTCTCCATATATTCTGACATATCAATTCTAATTAAAGAATCTTCTGAGTCAAAAAGATACTTAGCTAAAACTTTAGCCAACTGTGTTTTACCAACACCAGTAGGTCCTAAGAACATAAATGAACCGATTGGTCTGTTTGGATCTTTAAGACCAACTCGACCACGTTGAATTGCTTTAACAATTTTTCTGACAGCCTCATCTTGACCAATAACTTTACCTTGAATTTTTTCAGGCATCTTAGCAAGTTTATCATTTTCATTCTGTGAGATTCTTTGTAAAGGAATACCACACATCATAGAAACAACTTCAGCAACAGCTTCTTCGTTAACAATTTGTTTGTGATTTTTTTGTTCTTCTTCCCAATTTTTTCTAGCTGATTCAAGTTCATTATTTAACTGTCTTTCAACATCACGAAGTTTTGCTGCTTCTTCGTATTTCTGAGAACGAATAACATCATTTTTCTTATCCTTTATTTCAACAATCTTTTTCTCAACGTCTGTTATTTCTTTTGGAACATTGATATTAGATATATGAACACGAGCACCAACTTCATCTAAAGCATCAATTGCTTTATCTGGTAAGTGTCTATCGGTTAAGTAACGTGTAGTTAACTCAACACACGCTTTAATAGCGTCTTCTGTATACAATACATTGTGATGATGTTCGTATTTATCTTTGATGTTGTTAAGAATCTGAATAGATTCTTCTACTGTAGCTGGTTCAACCACTACTTTTTGGAATCTTCTTTCAAGAGCACCATCTTTTTCAATGTGTTTTCTATATTCATCTAAAGTAGTAGCACCAATGATTTGAATTTCACCACGAGCTAAAGCCGGCTTGAACATATTAGAAGCATCTAATGAACCAGAAGCTCCACCTGCTCCAATCATTGTGTGAATCTCGTCAATAAAAAGAATAACATCTGGTTCTTTTTCTAACTCACCCATAAGAGCTTTAATTCTTTCCTCAAATTGACCACGGTATTTAGTACCAGCGACCATAGAAGCTAAGTCAAGCATTACGACTCTTTTATTAAAAAGAAGTCTTGATACTTTTCTTTGTACAATTCTAAGTGCTAAACCTTCAGCGATAGATGATTTACCAACGCCAGGTTCACCAATTAAAATTGGATTATTCTTTTTTCTACGAGATAAAATTTGAGAAACTCTTTCGATTTCTTTTTCTCTACCAACGATAGGGTCTAATCTACCATCCTCTGCCATTTTAGTTAAATCACGGCTGTAGGTATCGAGAACCGGGGTTTTAGATTTAGAATCAGATTTTTTAGAAGAACCAAATCCTCTATCATCATCTTCATCATCTTCAAGAGCCGCTCTTACATCAGGAACAGTCTCTAGGTATTGTTTATTTTCTTCCATATTATTATCGATTTTAACTTATATTATTTTTATTAGGGTAAGTTTCGTTTAGTAGGTTATCTAATTTCTCTTCTCTTCTTTCTGATATATTCGCCACCTGTAAATAATCACAAGAAACATCTATATTTATAGTATCTGTATTTGGATCAAAGTCAATTGTTTTTATAAAACACCCTTTAGCGTCAAAGTCTTTACAAGAAACATCTTTTTTAGACTTACTAGCATATCCTGTTCTTTCAGAAGAAAAGTCAAACCAATCGGTAAAGAAACCATACGAGTCTGGATTTTTTATAGTATTAATACTTATGATAAGATTTGCATGTGAACCAATACTTAATTGAGTATTGATAAGATTTGCATCAAAATATTCATTTTCTATTTTAACCCAACTACTCATTAAGCCAATTTGAAGTTTTTAAGAAAGTCTCTTAGAAAAACATTCTTCTCACCACCTACAAAACTAATCCACTCATTGTAAGATTTTTTATCTTCTTTATTATTAGAATTTTTTATATTCTCTGATATAGTGTAAACATTTTCACCTAATTCCGCTCTGATTAAATCAGCATATTTACTATTCATTAACCAATCTGAAAAATCAGGATACTTCTTACGATTGAAAACTCTTTCATCAACAATAAAAACAACAGCTGTCAATTGATCACCTAAGTCTGGTTCATTGAAAGTTGCAAAGTCAATCTTCATTTCATCTAACTTTAAGACATGTTGATTGAGACTTCCAAAAGGCAATCCTTCATCATCATTTCTATGATTAGTTGTACCACCATTTAATATAATGAAAGTCTTCCAATTAGATGCCCAAGAGTCATAAATAAAAGGAGCATCAATTGCCATTAGATGTGATCTCTTCGTTACCATTTGTCCATACTCAACAACAGCATGTCCAAATTGTATAGCTTGTTGAATTGGTGAAATGTTATATGGAACTAGTCCATACATTCTAAGTTCTAAATTTCTATTCATATATGATATACAAATTGTAAATAATTAAGTTGTTGGTTGAACATATTTATTTGAAAGATTTCTATTACCAAATTGTTTCATACCGGTGACCTCCATTAAAAGTTTATCTTTAATAAATTTAGGAATTTCAACTGGATGATTCTCTTCGGGTAATTCAACCTCAGCAACAATTAAGTGATGTCCATTATTAAATACATCAACTTCCCATTTAAGGTCACCTTCTTTGTAAACAAGTCTTTCTTTGGAAATATATCTAGATTGACCAACTTTACATCTTTCAAGAAATTGATTGAATTCATCAGATGTAATAGATTTTTCATCTTCCTCATTCACACCAGGAGATATATTTTTTTTGATTGTGTGGATAAAATAAAATCCTTTAACATCAGAGTAACAAGAACGGACTCTTTCCCAAATACCTTCTGGATTTTTTAAGTACCACTGAAATATTTCAATTATTTCATCAGGTGTTTTTGTTGGTATAGATTTTAACAAAAACTTTCGTTCAATTTCTATGTGCATCAATTTATCAATTAATTAATTAGTTACTCAATAAAGCAAAAAACCCATAAATGTAGTATATACACTCTGGGTTTTTATTTGTAGCCCGTAGAGGATTCGAACACTCTGTCTTCCAACCGAAAAATTGGACATCCTAAACTTCCATCGTAGTTTCAGTTTCCCTTACGGGTCCTATAGACGAACGGGCCATGTTTGCGTGGAGTTTAGTATCCACCCTGTTTCATCGACAGACCTCTCTGATAGAGACAAGTTAACCACTACGAAAACTTCGTAGTCGGTAGAGGATTCGAACCTCTGTCGTCAATCTGAAAAGATTGGTGTCCTAAACCACTAGACGAACCGACCAAATTTGTGTGGAGTTTGGTATCCACCCTGTTTGAAACAGACCCCCTATTAAGGGAAGTTAACCACTACGAAAACTTAGAAGTTGGTATGGGTCTTGAACCCATCACTCGCTTGCGTCCCACTGCTTACCACCACAGTGACCAACTATATTAAAAAAAAAGGTTGAGATTACACCTTATAAGGACAGAACTTTTGTTAGATTATGGTTTCCCTTCGTATCCACTACCTTTTGAGTAGTATTCTGTCAGTACCGGTTAGTTAGACTAACCACTCCTTGAGTTACTGTTTACTCTCCATTTAATCCGCTTATTCAACCTTGCGAGCTGATTCGAGGTTCGACCCTCTATAAGTTTTTCGATGAAATCACATCGGCCTTTCGAGCTTCAGTGGCCGTGAACACTCACGACTAAGTAGGTACCTTTCATCAGTAACTAGGTAACACTTTCGATTTCTTATTTTTTAAATGTTTCCAATTAACAGTTAGAAATTTAGTGCTAGTAGATTATGTCGAAGTAGTGGTCACCTCTCAGCTCTCATGACTTTTGGTCTCAAGAATACTGGACTACTCCGTGTGATGCCTCCATCACAACTCTTCAAGATATCTTCACCACGACTCACCTTTCGGTTTGTCTACTCCCTTGGTAGGAAGATTAGTGTCAATTAACAGCACCACCTGTACAACTGATTGTCTTTCAACTTTAAGACACCTTTTAAGTTGGAACTCGCAATAGTAAAAACCGGTGAGTCTTTATTTCTTACAAAATCCCTATGGGTTATTCCTATTCCTCTTCCGAGGTCAACTAAACAATCTACAATTGCCCAGTCACAAAATCATTTGGTCTACAGTGTTACCCTCGACTACTCAGAACTTGTGGTGTCCCACTTGCTTACTCGACCTCAATTGTTCCGAAGAACTCTCAAGACGCAGATACAATTAGCATTTGTACCCACTTTATCCCTCTTTCGAGGTTTATTTATCGACCATAAGCGGCCGTTACATTCATCATTGACCGAAGTCAAAGAATCTGTAAAATCAATAAATCAAAGAACGTTTTTCTTTAGTAGCGGGAGCTGGACTCGAACCAACGACCTTCAGGTTATGAGCCTGACGAGCTACCGACTGCTCTATCCCGCGATGTGTATTTTTATATTTCTTATTTCAATTTTGTTTTACAAAGATAAGAAGTTTTTTTATTCTACCAAATCTTTTGTAAAAAAAATTGAGACTTGTATCTGAATCGTTGCCTATCTCAATTTCGTTATACAAAGATAAGAAGTATTTTTCAATCTACCAAATCTTTTGTAAAAAAATTTACTTTTTGTGGGGAAGGATAGGACTCGAACCTACGAAGATATAAATATCAATCTCAGCACTAACTGAAACTCCATTTGCCGCTCTGGAACTTCCCCATTTTGTATTTCAATGAACGTAAAATCGTTACCGACTTTATTTATACAAATATAAGGTGAAAGTTTTGATTGACCAAGAAAAAATAATGAAAAAATTAAAAAAGATTAGTTATTTCTAAATCTATCTTCTTCTAAGTGTGATTTACCAACTATATTAAGACCTTTACATGCTTTTAAGAAAGCATCAACAAAGACAAATGCTTCATCAATAGAATCTAATATCACATCGTTTTTATACCATTTATCCTCATCATCAAAATCTTCTAATTCTCTTAATATAGCTAAACAGTGATAATCACCATTATTAAAGGCTAAGGATAATTGAGCATAAAACATCATTCCTTCTTTTGGCTCTAGACTTGTAGCATATAAATTATAAGCTTCCACTAAGTCAATTTTCTGAATGTTTTCGTGGAATCTCTCCAAAACAGGATATCTATATAAAACATTTTTAACAAAAGTCGCTGTGTTTTCTTTTAATACTGGTTTAGAGTAAGTCGAAAGTTTTTTATCAAATTCACCCATAAGATTAGGTATCTCAAAACGAGATCTTAAATCTTCATCATCAAAACCAGCTTCTTCGTTAAATCGTTTAATTCTCATATGATATATATTAAAGTTCTATTTTATTTTCTAAATAAGTAAGAATATTCTCTATTAAATCATCAGCTCTATCAAAAAACTCTTTTTCTTTATTAAATTTTTGATTGGCAACATAATAATTTAAACCTTTGTTTACATAGAAAGCTTGTATTAATTCATCTGGTACAAACACACCTGAGTATTTAAGTTGCATTACAAAAGGCATTACTACATTTTTTGGATTATTAGAGAATCCATCATCGAAAACATCACTATATGATTCTGGAAGTTCTTTTCCTTCATAATCATCAGCACCATCATCACCATGTACATAAAAAGCTCCAACTTTACCTTCTAAGTGGTTTCTTAACATATTATCATATTTACCAGACTTAGAGAATTTACCAGTGATTTCGGAATTTTTAATATTTCCATCACCCATTAACTTTTTTGCATCATCAATAGTAAGAGTTTGATTGATACAAACTAATCTATCAAATAGTAACTTTACTTGCGAAGTCAATGAATGCCAGTGAATAGGAGAAACAATGATAAAAGCATCACATTCTTGTATCAGTTTATAAACATCAGCTTCTTTTAATAAGTCTGGCTTTTCTTTATCTCCCTTAAAATAACAAGAACAATCAAAATGACAGTGATACCCACCAGCAGTAGAAATACATCCTTTACAAGGTTGAATTATTGGTCTCTTACTTTGATTTACAGAAAGGTCAATTTCATGAAAATTAACAAATGGTGACCATTTAGACTTTATATACTTGACTATTTTATGTGTCTTAGACTCCATACCAGCACAAGTATCTTCGTCTCTTGGTGATCCTTGAAAGATTAATACCTTTGGTTTTTTATCTCCTAGTTTTCTAACTATCATAGAGTATATATAAAAAAACCCAGATTACAAATCTGGGTTTTCTAATGTCTCTCCGGTAAAGAATAGATTTTTATCATTTAGTAATTTTTCTAAAGAAAATTTATCTTTTGATTCTAAAAGATATCCTTCTTTTTCTAAAGATGTTAAAAAGTAAAACTTCTCTCCTTCAATTTCAACATCATACATTCTAACAATCTTACCATCATACTCAGACAAATCTACATTTCTTGTCCAAGTTAAAATTGTTTCAACTTCTTCATTTGTTTGGAAGTTAACTGCTTTAAAACTATAAATATCGGTAAGTTCTTTTAACCACCAACATCCATAATAATCTTTATTAAAATAAACTTTATCCATTAATCTAAATATTTTTTTACTTCTTTCTCAAATGCTCTACGCATCTCTCTCGTAAGTTCAACATCATACTCGTCAATGTAAACGTCAGTAATATTAACATCAGTATCAGTAATCTCAACACCACCAGATGGCGGTGTCCAATAGTCTCCTGGATCGTATTCTATTCGACCATTTACATCTAATGTAAAATTAACCATTACCTCGATTCCATCACAATCGAATGTCATATACTGATCACCTGTTGTAAAAGAACCCTCATTCTCACATAACAATTCTTCTAATGTCTCGTTATCAGATATTTCTTTATCTACGAGTTTAAGATTGTTAAGATTGATTGAGTATGTCGTCATATATATATATCTTATTTGTTATACAAATATAACATAAAATAATGAAAAATAAAAACTTTAAGAGAGTTTTGTTAAAGATTATAAAGAAATTATTTCATTGAATCCTTCTTCCAAAGATGGAGGAACATAATTAGAAATCATATCTTTTATAATAGAAAGTGAAATACTTTTATTTTCTTTAATCATTCTTTGGTTATTTCTAAATAAATAATCATTATCTGATAAAGTAGGAAATACAACAGCAACTTTACTATAGTCTTTACTAAAATTAGAAAGAGTTGACCTTCTTCTTTTAGGTGAAATATTAGTCATATCTACAATAACATTATTACCTGATTTAGCAACATCTGATATTCTTTGACGAAGAACTTTATCTACATCTTTTTGATTAACATTTCTAAACGCATCATTATAGTTTCTGGAACCAAAAACTTCCATTACTATTTCATCACGAGAGATAACATAAGTATCTGGAAAATTATTATTTATCCAAGTAGTCTTACCAGAAAGTGGTGGACCAACAAGAAGAATAACAAATGGATTTTTCAGATTCATAACACAAATATAGTGAAAAAATTTAATATATACTAATATGTTATTAAAGTATAATGATTTGATTTTCGAGAGTCTTATTAATGAGACTTATGTTTATTATATAAAAGATTTTAAAGATATTTTGTCTAAAATGTCTAATCTTCAACAAAATCAAATTGCTAAAGACCTACTTGATATAGAATACAGAGATAATAAATCTGATAGAACTTTTATATCACTCACAGACAAAGATGGTTATTTATCATTTAGTACGTTAAGAAATCTAAAATCTAATTTAGATAAATCATTCACGGAGTGGGGTAAAAACAATAAACTATCTGATGAAGGTACTAAAAAAGTTTTAGACACACTTAATAAGAAAATAGAAAATGGTGAAATATCTCAGTCTGATGTAAATCATATATTTGATGAACACGATATTAAGTCAAGATCTGATATAAAATTAGGAAGATTAGTTAACGCTCTTTTACCAGGTAAATTTTCAGATAAAGAAGTAGAAGAATTTGTTAATAAATTTAAGGCTACTAAAGATAAAGTAGGAGAAAGATTCGAGTTAGTTTCAGGAGACGATATTAACACTTGGTACAACTGGGAGAATTATAGTAAAATGGAAGGAACATTAGGAAACTCCTGTATGGCTAAAAAGAGTGGTATATTTAATATCTATACAGAAAATCCAGAAATGTGTCAATTACTTATATTATTAAATGAAGAAGATAAACTTATTGGTAGAGCTCTTATCTGGAAATTAAAGAGTCTTAATATAAACAAGTCTGATGAAGAAGTTACATTTATGGATAGACAATATTCTATATTAGAATCTGATGTGGAAAAATTCAGAAATTACGCAAAAGAAAAAGGATGGTCATATAAATGTTATAACAACCACCATAGTTTTGGAACTATCAATTATAAAGGAGAAGATAAAAATGTATCTATGACTATTGAGGTAAAACAAAAAGACTATAGAAGATATCCTTATATGGATACTTTTAGAAGATACAATCATGAAACTGGATTATTATATAACGATGATGACCAAGATTCTGATAACGAAGGTCAATACATTTTAGATGATACCGGTGGTGGATATAGTGAAGTCGAAGGTGGTGTTTGGTCAGAATGGCATGATAGAATGATTCCTGAAGATGAGGCTGTTTACTCTGATCCATATGGTGACCACTTATTAAGAGATTATGCAGTTAGAGTTGATGTTGGAGCTAGTAGAAGAAGAGGTTGGTATCATCAAGATGATGATGATATTGTTTATGATGAACATTCAGATGAGTACTTACACGTTGATGATGCTGTTTATTCAGATATTTATGGAAACTGGATATGGGATGAAAAGTCAGTAAAAACTATTACAGAAATTTACAATGATGGTGACATTGAGCCTTTTGATGCTCAATATTCTTATTATAGAGATAGTGATATAGTGAAAATTTGGGATATGAGAAATATGATGTGGTATAAAAAACTTAGTGATAAGTATAATGACTGGGAAGATTATGACCACATAAGTAAAGACATATTGACTAAAAACTATAAAGACGAGTGGATTCCAGATATTTTAGAAAGAACAATTTACAAAGTAGGTGAAGCAAAATCTTCAGATTCACCGGATATACACGGTGTTGAATATTTATTAGAAGAAGATGCTATTGCTTTAGATTATGAAATTAATATGAATGATTCAAGAGTAATTGATATTATACAATACAATGAAGATATCGATGAATTATTAGAAGATATACTAAATAAACTTAATATCAAAATCGAACAACTTACTAATATATTAGATGATAAAGGTCAAAAAAGAATGGTATTTGATGAAGATGGTGAATATGAATACCGAAGAAAAGTATCAAGTCTAAAAGATAAACTAATGGTAAGACACCAGGAATTAGACTCAGAAGAGTGGCACAATCTTTAATTCGCGATTAAAAGTTTAATTGTTCTATTCTCAGAAGTCGAACAACGATGATAACCATCAATCAATCTATATTTGTTATTTTTAAGTAAGGCAATTCCTCTAATACCACTATAAATCTTATCAGAGTAATGTTCTAATTTTTTTAAATTTACTTTTCTAAAATGTGGGTCACTGCTAAAAATTATACTATCTCTTTCAACGGTTTCAATTGAATAAGTAAGACCTTGTAGTTTGGGTAGAATACTACCATATTCTAACATCAAAAGATACTCAATTCTTTTTGTTAAATCAATTATCTCAAAAGCATTATCAATTTGCTTTTCAATTTTTTGAGCAACATCATCTTCTAAGATAACATCATCAATTTCTTCACCATAATAACCACCACAAACTTGAACCTCCCAATTAGATGGTTCATAAGCTTTGTTGATTCTTAATATTCTATCAATAGTATAAATATCAATTTCTTTAGAAACTCCACCTAATATAGAATTAATAGTGAAGTTTCTTTTTGTTGAAATTGAATCATCAAAGTAATAATCATAAATATGATTGACCATATTAGGAATATTAACAGAAACTACATGAGCATTCTGGATAGTAGAGCATCGACAAATACCTTCTTCGTTACAATATCTTTCATGACAACTTGTATAAGTATTGTAGTCATACTCAAGGTCATACTTGAAATCGACTGCTCTTACACTTCCACTCATTTTTTCTTAATTCTCATTTTGTGACTTTTACCGTCAATCTCCTTATAAATATAAAATTGATTTAATTTAAGTCTAAGATAAATTTTAGCCAATGAAGATGGTCTAATAAAATACCAGCTCAAAGGCATAACTTCTTCTTTAGGATAAGGACTACTCTCGTTTACACGATTTATTTCTTTTTTACCGTCTGGTATTGTTTCATCGAAATAAAGGAAACCTTTATGTTTGAGAATAGTCTGTTTTTCCTTAATTGATTTTGTAACTGATGTGATAAGATGTTGTGTAATAAAATCAATCATATTAAAAAAGGTGTTTAGTAGCGTTATCTAAATAAGACTGAATATTCTTTCTACCTGCTGGATTAGCTGAGTGAACAAGATATTTAGGAAGTACGTGTCCGTTATCAAGGCAATAATCAACTAACCATTTAGCACAGTCTAAACCAGTTTCTTCCACACCAAGTTGATCAGCAGTAAATTCCCAATCTTTGAAATCAACATCGTAGTGAATATCAGCCAAGTCATGATCAAAACTAATAAGTTCTGGTATACCATGAAATTCAATCCATCTAATAAATTCTTTATAGTTTTTCACAATTGACCAATCATCTTGTAAGTACAAACTCATATATTGTACATGAACAAGATTCTTAGCCTCTTGAGGTATTCTTATATCGTCTAAGAAAAGTTTCATTTTAATTAATTTAAGTATATTTCGTGAAAATTAACACAATAGGCATCTAATTTAGCACCCATATCAAACCAAAAATCAAATTCGTCTTCAGTTTCTGCATTTTGCAGTCTGATGATTATAACATCAGCAAAAGATTGTGAAAAATAGGTAATAAATTTTCTTTTAAGTTCTTTCATTTTTAAATATTTAATATTTTACAAACAAATATACTAATAATATTTGGAATTTACAAATTTGTATGAAAATTATTTAAGTAATCCTTTTCAATTCTTGTTAAAGATTCCATTCCTACTTCAGATATTCTATCTAAAACCATATCAATATCTAAATTCTCAAATATCCAATCATCAACATCATCAATAAAAAAACTATATTTAATCGAATTTATAGTTGATATCTGTTCTTTTAGCTCTTCTTCTAAATTAATATCGAATTTAAGAACATCTTGTGATATATCTTGACAATCACACATAATTAAATTATTACTAAGTATAGTTGTGTATTTTTTTATTTCAATAGGAGTTGTTATCACAAAACAACCGTAATTATCATCTTTCTCAAAGTCAAAAAAAGATTCAGCATCTAAATCAGAAATCTTTTCTTTCTCATATTCAGATAGCCTCTCATAGTCCTCATTGAGGTTATAAGAGTTTCTGTCGAATTCTATTTTGTAAATATGAGTGTTCATTGATGGTATATATAAAACAATCTTAATAGATTTTATATAAAATATATGAAAAAAGTTCCAGATAGTTTTGTTGAAGATAGAAGATTAAAATCTTATCCAACTGAAATTGGATCTCAAAAATTCTCACCTGATGATATACAATTATTTAAGATAGAAAAAACTTCTAAACTTAAACACCATTTCAGTTCTAAATTTTCTGAGTTACAATCTGAATACAAAAAGTTAATTGAAGAGATAAATATCAATGAAAGACTTTACTTAGCAAAACACAGTTTTGAGCCAATACCTGGTAAATCATATCATCTTTATATAAAAGAAAATGGTGAGTTTCTATCACTTATATCACCAAAAGAATGGGGTGATAGATTTGAGTATGTTGGATCTTTTGAGTTTTTATCCGATGGAAGGTGGATCCAATCTGAGTCTTAATTCTTTTAATTTCATTTCACTTTCTTCTATTTCTAATCTAACTCTTTTAATTTCTTCTATTAAATTGCCTCTATAATCAGAACTATTACTGATTTTTACCAGTGAGTTAAGACGATAATTCAGACCTGATAAATAACCTTCAACTGCAATTATATCACATTCTAAATTTGATATACTTTTTCTCCATCCAAACATACTTATATTATATTTCTAAATGTTAAACTTATTCTTTCATCACTACTCTATATTTAAGCGGTCTATGAGATAATCGAAATCTCGACCAATAGACCATTTTGTCTAAGTGGTGGGACTCGAACCCACATAGAACTATGTTCATTCCTGACCCCAAATCAGGTCGGCTTCCAATTGCCTACACACCTAGTTATGTTGTGGAGGTAGGACTCGAACCTACACTGAAATCTCTTTCCCTGATTCAAAGTCAGGTGGCCTGCCAATTAGCCGACTCCACAATATTGAGAATTATTTTACTCTATTCTCTAAAAGAGTACTTTCACCACTAAACAGTTACTTCGTGCGGTCTATGACGGTTACGATCCGTCTACTCCACCGTGACAGGGTGGGATGATAAGCCATTTCACCAATAGACCAATTTATAAAAACAAAAAACCCTCATAAGAACTAACTTATGAGGGTTTACAATCGTTTAATGTTTTAATTAACTTATTGTAAAGACATAGTTAGTCACTTCCTTAGAATCCTGATCCTGAGGTTGCGGGTTAACTTGTGCGATATTTACGTTAATTGTGTTCATTATTTCTTATATATTAAAAAGGTTTTCTACCTTTTGTTATTTTTCTTAATTTTATAGTACAAAGATATGTATTTGTTTCTAATCTACCAAACTATTTATTAAATTTCTCAAAAGTTTGTAAATATTTCATTTCTGAACCTTTGTTTACATTACAACTATTTACAAAATTATCTAATATAGTATATGTAGATTCTAACTCTTCTGGATGAAATAACAATCCATATCTATTTTTAGAAGATATTCCAGCTATTATATCACCTAACATAGCAATCACTTCAAATCCTTGAGGAACACTATTTGGATAATCATGAAAACAGAAACTTACCTTTTGTTGAGATAAATCTATACCTCTAAATAAAAAGTGAGATTCATCATAATCACTTAAATTAAACAAACCAGAATTTTCTTCACCACTATCTATATTAGAACCATAAGATTTAGCCATTGATTGATAGCCAAAACACATCGCTAAAATTGGACATTTTAATTCAGATAAAGCAGTTAAATTAACTTCATCACCATCTTTTACTCTGTAATCAGAGCCGGTTGATAAAGCACCTATTATATTGTAATCTTTATTGTAACTAATAATATCATCTGGTGAAGAAGCAACCTTATATTCAATACCTCTAGAATCTAAGTATTTTAATACTTTAAGTAAATATTTATTTTCAGGTGGTTTAGAGTTATTAATAACTAATATAATGTCATTTGACATTGATTCTTTCATTGAGTTACCAAAGCTAATTAAATCAGAATCATCATTATATAAATGGTCAGAATTGTGTATATCGTGTTTATAACTATCAGGATCTTTATCTAAAAACTTAAAATCATCAGATGTTAGTTTTAACCCGTGGTTAAATGAGTTAAACAACTTAACCAAATCATTTATTGTTTCATCTGTAAATCCAAAATATGTTTCTGATTCATACTTTGAGTTTATTCCTGTATAGTGTATTACATTTATCTTATTAGGAGCTTCTATTGAAAATTCAGAAACCATTGAGTCACCGTATGTAATATCTACAAGTAGTTTAATTCCTCTTTCATTTCTATTGGTGTGTATATCAAACTCTAAATAATCTGGTTCACCGTCACTTAAAACATCACCAGATTCTTCTGGTGTGTTTTGGTAATAAGCCATCTGAATTAAATCACCATTTAACATTAAATCTTTTTTCTCTAACTCCCAATCACCATTACTAGTGGCAAGACATATTTTATCAGGAAAAAAGTTTTTAACTTCTTGACTAAATATTGAAACGTTTTCACTTTCGTTGTATTTCTTGATATATCTCATAATACTATATATTATAGTTATAAGATGAGAATATTTAGAAACCTAAATCTTGTAACTTTTTGTCTCTCAGTTTAGAAACGTCATGAATAACATAAACAGAGTTTTTTGTAATAAGAATATCTTCATCGACTATTCTATTAACAGTTGATGTGTGCCAATTTCCATCTATACTATATGATTGACCAACCATTGGATCACCATCTGGTATTCCTTTTAATGATGGTGCTTTTACACTTCCTAATAAAGAACTTCTAAAAACGGATGGTGTGCCAACAATGGATTTATCTGTTTTTAGATACTTGTATTCATCACCACATTTTTCTCTTAGAATTTTGACATAGTAATCGAAAATAAGACCACCATTATAAACAACCATAATAGTGAATTCTCTACCATCTTTTATATCAGGTAGAATAGTTCCTATCTTTAATATCTCAACTTCTTTTTTCAATTATTTTATCTATTTTTTATTCTATTTGCATAAAATTTGTTCAATAACTTTAGGAAAATTTTCTAATTCTACATCGTGTATTTTAGACTCTAAAGTATCAACAGTTTCAGAATCCGAGAGTTTGATTTTTACTTGTTTAATAACTTCACCTTCATCATAATTTTGATTTACATAATGAATAGTAATTCCAGATTCTTTTTCTCCAGAGTCAATTACTGACTGATGAACTTTTCTACCATACATACCCTTACCACCAAACTTTGGAAGAAGTGATGGATGTATGTTTACAATACGATTTGAGAATTGATGAATAAGTTGATCGGGTATTAATTTAAGATATCCAGCTAAAACGATTAAATCTATTTTTTTATCTTTAATTGAATTGATAACATCTAAACTTTCAACATAATCAATATTATTTTGTAAACAAATTTTTTGTATATCTATATTTGACTTTGTAGAAATAATAATAGCAATTTCTATATCATTGTGTTCTCTAAAAAACTCAACCAGTCTTTTAGCATTAGAACCTTTTCCAGATATAAAAATTGCTATTTGATGTTTATTCTTTATCACCAGATTTATCTAAAATATTCTCAATAGCAGAATCTCTTAATTGTGAAAGTGAAAGTCCGTATGCGGTACAACCAAAACGGGTATCTTTATCTAAACCTTTAGATTTATCAAATGTGATTTCTTGACCATCGATACTAACAACTTTAGTACCATCAAGTAAACAATCTAAAGCCCAGACTGGCATTAGAATTATATTTTCATCCCAAAATTGAAAGTCTAATTGTTTAAGTTCTTCAGCTGTAAATTCAGTGAAGTCAACATCTTGAAACTTGTCAACTAATTTAGCATAAAGTTCTTTGACTTGTTTTCTACAAAATTCATCAGACCAACTATCATAAGATGATATCTCACTAACCAAATTAGAAGCCATTCGTTTGTAGTTTTTAACTACATTAAAGTATTTTACTTTATCCTCAAAAGTCATAATTTATTTATTTTTTATTTTATACTAATTCTTGACAATAAAGATTAGCAAGAATTAATCTTGCAAATTTAAAATCTTTCACTCGATTTAATTTTAAACCATAAGCCAAAGCCACTGCTTTAAGATGAGGATAAGCCTCACTCACTTTCATTTTACCTATTTCCATTTTAAATATCTTTTTGTTGTTATATCAATCATTGTATAATCTTTTTTATTCACAGCATCCTCAAACTGAAGATATATTTTTTTTCTTAGTCTTATTTTTTTCTTATACTTATAAATAGATGAAAAGAGCCCAAAATCTAGACTCTTTTTATTAATCATAAAATCCATCGCAATATTCGTTATATTCATCAGACTTAAAGTTTGTGTTGTCTAAGTCTCCTGTTAATTTTTTATAATCTAACTCAGGTAAGTAATCAACTAAGTCATTTCGGTCACAGTTAGAAGTGTGATTTTCACCGTAATTAACATTCAATGTAAAACCATCCCAAGTACTAGATTTATATACTAAGTCAAGTTGACGAAGTAATTTATCAATCAAAATCTTTTCAAATTTGATTCGTTCTTTTGATAAGTCAACACTTACATATTTTTTAGTGTATCCATCAATTTCTACCTTAGAAACATAGTTGTAGGTATTATCCATAAACCAAACTTTTTCATTTTCTTTTTTCTTAGTAGTAGTTTGTGAATCAAAACTTGACCAGTTTCGACTACCATAACCTCTACTACCATAACCATAAGCATTGTTGTTATAGTTTTTAAATCGATTACCGTAAGAGTAATCATCTTCCCAGTCCCATCCACCACCATAAGAACGGTATTCAACTTTAGATGGATCTCTCTCAACTGGAAGACTATTCCAATCTACTTTTGTACAAGCTACTGCAAGTTTTTCTAAGTGTTCAATATCTTGTAACTCTGAAAAAGTGTGTTCGTTTTGATAACCCACAGAGATATTAGTACACTCTGAATAAATTTTAATAAATTGAACAGAGTCAGTTAATACACCAGTTGGGTCAATTTCATATTCAAATGAGTCGTCTGCTCTATTTAATGACCCAGCCAATGCTTGTCCGAATGTATCAGAGGCACATCGTTGACCACTTTGATAGGTAATGATAGAAGTTGTTTTCTTACGGTCAAATGAAATTACTTTATTGATACCTTCAATTTTATTTTCTTTCTGAACAGCAGCAACTTTTTTAGAACCAACACAACCTACTTCTTCACCCAAGAAAAAGTAATAAAGTCCTGGTATATTCTTTTCAATCATGTACATCATCACAGTAACACCGGCTTTATCATCGGCTCCAAGTATA
>Ga0114978_10000300_pt1 | contig 41467 bp, 36 predicted proteins | sample S_140212_EF_Meta_FD_87027 | JGI IMG/M metagenome (GOLD analysis project Ga0114978, IMG submission 87027) | Freshwater microbial communities from Lake Simoncouche, Canada to study carbon cycling - S_140212_EF_MetaG | ecosystem: Environmental > Aquatic > Freshwater > Lake | place: Lake...
ACCACTAATTAATTTTGGAACTTCATGTAAAATATTTTGATCCATTAAACAAATTAATCCTATTTTTGGAATAATTGAAATGTCATTTTCATTTTTATCATCAATTAAAAATTTGGTGTTTCCACCTTCATAATCATCATTAAGATAAATAAGCACTGTTATTAATGATATTTCATTTTTATCATTTTTATAATGTTCATCAGTATGTTTTGCAAAATGATCTCCACTAGTATATTTTAAAAATCGAAATCTTGGATTAATTTCACAAAAATCCATATCTTTATAATTATTTGGAATAATATGAGATATTCTTTTATACAATATTTTAGCAAAATTAATACTATCAATAATACATCTTAATGATTTTCTAATTTCTAAAAAATAATGTTCTTTTTTATATTTATCTGTATATGAACTTGCTTGAACAAATCCAATATTTTCTGAATGAATAATTAAATTATTACATTCTTCATCAGAAAAAACATTATTTATCAATGATAAATGTAAATTGTTACAATTTATTTTTTCACATATTAAATAATTATAGTTTTTGTTTTTCTTGTTTTTTTCACCTATAATAATATCCATATTTATAATATATTATATAGTTAAACTCTTTATATTATTATATCTTTATTACTTGTTTTATGGGCGTTTGACATGAGAAAAGGTGTAACAATTTTGTTTTAACATCGGGGTCCGGTTTTTGTTTCTTTATAATAATAACAATCCACATCTATTTTTTTTCCAGCATCGTCATGATTGAATGTCATACCATTTTTATTTCCTGCGCGACACATGCCGTCGGGATTATCAGCCGTAACTACCCATCCACAGCAATCCGTGTTTAAACAAGACGCTTTTCCAAATACTTTGCATTCGTTATCGAGTTCGATTGCCGAACTACCTTTTGACGCGTGCATATTACAAAACCCCGATTTTAACTTTTTTTCAAGATCAATGGAGGGCGTTAACAATGTATTTTCATTATTTATACTTGACGTAATATTATCATTTTCATTCTTACCCATTTTATGTTCCATTGTTTCAATAATAAGTTTTTTTGATCTGGTCATAGGCATGTCAAATGATATTTTTGTCATATTAAGATATACTATTATTCCGAAAATAACAACCGTTATTCCAAGAATGTATGCAAAATTTTCATATATGAAACCAAATATCATTACAACGGGGTTACTAGAAGAAGAAGAAGAAGTATCCATTTTATTTTTTATATTTTGAAATCGAGAGATCGAGATGAATGGATTATTATTATATTTTATAATATATATTATTCTATAAATTAATTTTATTTTCGTCTTGTATTCTTATTTTTTTTAATTTTTTTATTATTTGCATTTGTTCGATTCATTTTTTTTAGAGCAGGAAATTTATAACTAACAAAACATATCGCGGTAAATACAGATCCGTGTTCTTCTTTCACATCTAAATATTCATATATAAAATTTTTACCTGGATGAATTTTATACCCCTTATCTGTTACATTATCTTTATATAGTTGCATTTTACCCGATTCTTTCATTACACCGTACCCCCTTCTCTCAATCATTCCAACAATGGATTGTAACAAGGATTGCTCGGCGTCTTCTTTTGTTCCCGAACCCGAGTATTCACACGCAAAACCTCCTAAATATTTGCCTTTTGGATCTGTCACTGATGTTGTAATAACAGCTGCGCTGATTTTTGACCCCCGTTTACCGTTTGCTTGTGCTTTAATGCACTCGATCACTTCTCCCCATTGCAACCGTTTTAAACCCTCCTCTTTGGTTATTTCTTTTGATTCAGTCGGCATGACGCTCGTGTATTCGATAACATTCGTGTTTTGTATACCGGCATCAAACAGCGCGGCATCATACGACCCCGTTTCATACGGAAGCCCTTTAGAACCCGCATTCGATTCACCTTTTCCTTGTGTTATAAAAAATTCGTAAGGAACCCTATTTCCTAAAATAATCATATTATAGTTGGGTTATTGTTATATATACACTAATATTATTAATAATTATTAATAATTATTGATAATAATATTTTTATTTACAACTTTTTATTTACAACTTTTTATTTACAACTTTTTATTTACAACTTTTTATTTACAACTTTTTATTTACAACTTTTTATTTACACCTTTGTATATTTAAAACTTTTTAACCGCACCGTCATTCATATAATTATGCATAAATGTATCTCCTCCCACATTTACAACTTTTCCGGCCATATTTGCTTCTTCATACATTTTTCTTAATAAGTTCGACGGAGCACTTGAACCAAGTTTCAATAAATTATTTTTTATTAATTCATTCTTCACATCATGTATTGGAACATTTTTTAATTCGCGTTGCGCATTTTGAATCTTTTTAATCGTTTTATTATTCTTAATTAAAATACTTATTGTATTCCCGTATTTTCCAAGTTTATATTTTTTAATTGTTGTTTTTCGTTTCACTTGTTTTATTTTTCTTGGAACATGTTTTGGTTTGTTTGTTTTTTTTAGTTTGTTATTATTATTATTATTATTAGTAATATTTTTACCATTACTTACAGAGTCGCAGTCGCGCGTTGATGATGTTTGCAATCCATATTTTTTCAATGTTTTATTATAGTATTGGCGATACGACGGTTTTGTTCCTCCTTTTAAAGCGCCATACGGTTTATCGTTGTCATAATTAAAATGAAATGAATTTTCACCAGTATTTTCATCATTATTTTCATCATTATTTTCATCAAGAAAACTTTCATATTTCAACGCAGAGCGTGGTGGCGGTGGTGGTGGTGGTGGTGGTGGCGGCGGAGGCGGAGGTGGTGGCGGTGGCGGTGGCGGAGGCGGAGGCGGAGGCGGTGGTTTTATTTGTGATGGGGGGGGTATTGCTTCTACATTTGGAAACGGTGGATGTCGCCCTTGTTGTAGTTGATTCAATTGTTGTTGTAATTCAGAAAGCGTGGTTGAAATGTCTTGAATTTGTGGAACAGCTGACGGCATTACTAAAGAAATTGGAGAAGTCAATTCGCTTGGCACATTTAATGTAACTTGTGATGCTACAGATGCTCCTCCGTCATAATGTTTATTTTTTTGTGTAGAGTGATGATGATTATTCTGTTTAAATGATTTTAAATAATTTAAAGATTCTTCAAAATCTTTTGAAAATATATTTTCATGTTTTTTTTTATCAAAAAATTGTTTACTTTCATCTAAACCGCTAATACCCTTATTCAATTGCTTTTCCTCTTTCTTCTCTTGACATTGTTGCTGTTGTTGTTGCTGTTGTTGCCGTTTTTCTTCTCGTTTTTGTTTTAATAACTTGATCAAATTATTTTTTAATTCACTGGGTCGAATGAATCCTGTTGTCTTTTTCAATGTGTTATTTCCATTACTTTTTTTATTATTTCTTTTTTGTAAATTTGGATTTAAATGTTCGTGGTTAATTATAATTTTTTTTTTAATTTCACTCATATTTGTTTTTTTGGTATTTATTTGTTTAATTTACTCCTCCTAATAATTCCATCTATTATTTTATCTAATTTTTATCTAATTTTTATTTTAATTATTTATTTATTTTATTTATTTTTATTTTTATTTATATTTAGTTGTAAAAAATATTTAAAAATAAATTGATTTATAAGTTAATAAGATTTATCTTCACAAACAAAATGGAGTGTCGTGCTGCTTCTTCGTCATCTTCTGATTATACACGTTCAATGAATTTTGGCACCGGATTTGGATTAGATGATCATGAAGACGACGTTGTCGTTACAGTTGCCTCAATTGCCTCAATTGCCGCCGCCGATGATAAACCCGTGATGAAAGAAATAAAGGTGGGTCACGATTACGATGACGATAGAAATATTGAATATGAAGAAACGCCGTGGAACATAATAGGTTCTTATTTTGACGGCCAACATTTGAAACGACTGGTAAGACACCAGATCGAATCGTATAATGATTTTATAAATATTCAACTTGAAAAAACAATTCAAATGTTCAATCCTGTCGTAATCACTTCAGAACAGGATTATGACAGAAAGACAAGAAAACACAAACTAGAAATTGATGTGACATTTAGCGATTTTCATCTGTATCGTGCTCAAATACACGAAAATAATGGTGCAACAAAACTCATGTTTCCTCAAGAAGCTCGTTTAAGGAACTTTACATATGCATCTACAATGACAGTAGATGCAAATATAAAATACACTGTTCGTTCAGGCGAACATCTCGAAAATGTGCAAACTTTTCACAAATCTTTGCCCGGAATTAATATCGGCAAAATGCCAATCATGTTGAAATCGTCCACTTGCATTTTAAATCAATATAATCACATTAATCATAATGAAACGGGCGAATGCGCTTACGATGCAGGTGGCTATTTTATTATCAATGGAAGCGAGAAAACTGTTCTCGGTCAAGAACGAGCCGCCGAAAACAAAGTGTTCTGCTTCAACATTTCTAAAGGAAATACAAAATGGAACTGGCTCGCAGAAGTGAAATCGGTGCCCGATAATAAATGCATTTCGCCAAAACAAATCAATATGACGATTGCTTCAAAAAATAACGGATTCGGATACCCAATTTACGTTCAAATTCCACGCGTCAAACATCCGGTTCCACTATTCGTTCTATTTCGCGCCCTGTCCATACTATCCGATAAAGACATTTGCGAAAAAATATTGTTTGATGTCGACAATAAAGAAGGAAACAATGAAACAATTCTCATGGCGCTGAGAGCATCCATTATTGATGCAAATACTGTATTAACACACGAAGATGCCATGCGCCAAATCACGTCCATCGTAATGTACACACCAATGAACATGGACAAGGAAACCGGGGCAAAAAAGAAACGTGATTTTGCAACCGAAATTCTGAATTCGGATTTGTTTCCTCACTGCAAAACTCCCACCCAAAAAATATATTTCTTGGGATACATGGTAACGCGTCTCATCAAATGCAGCTTGGGAATTTCAAAGCAGGATGATCGCGATTCCTACATGAATAAGCGCATTGATTTAACGGGCACATTGCTGAATAATTTATTCCGAAACTATTTTAACAAGGTGGTCAAAGATATGACGAAACAGGTGGTTCGCGAAATCAATACGGGGTCTTGGCGTTCTACTGAAGATTATCTTGGAATTATCAACAAGACCAATGTATACAAAATTATCAAATCGACAACCATTGAAAACGGAATTAAACGCGCGCTGTCAACCGGTGATTTTGGTATTAAAAATATAAACACAAACAAGGTCGGCGTTGCACAAGTTTTGAATCGCTTGACATACGTCTCCAGCTTGAGCCACCTTCGCAGAATCAATACGCCGATTGACAAGAGCGGAAAACTCATTGCGCCTCGCAAACTTCATAATACCACATGGGGATTCCTCTGTTTAGCAGAATCTCCTGAAGGTGCAAGTGTTGGTGTTGTCAAAAATATCAGCTACATGTCACACATTACAATCCCCAGTAATCCCGAGTCGCTTCATGCACAAGTGAAATCGCACATTGAACCGCTAGATGCAATTGCGGATTGCAAAGATTTGTACGATAAAGTAAAAGTATTCGTAAACGGTGCGTGGGTCGGAATCAGCAGAGACCCAATTGAATTGTACCACCTTTTGAAGGACAAGAAATGCAAGGGAATCATCAATATTTATACCTCAATCGTGTTTGACATTCGAAACAAGGAAATCCGCATTTGCAGCGACTCGGGAAGAATCACGCGTCCCGTTTTGCGCGTAAAAGATAACAAGTCGTTTATTACCGCCGAGATCCTTCGAAAACTGGACCGCAAAGAATTGAGTTGGGACGATCTTGTAACCGACTGCAAAATTGATAACGCGCTTATTGAATACATTGACCCCGAAGAGCAGAATTTCAGCATGATTGCCATGAAACGAACGGATCTCCGAAACTCGATTTTACAACGAGGATCTCAATATTACAATTACACCCACTGCGAAATTCACCCAAGCACGATTTTTGGGATTTTGGCGTCATGTATTCCGTTTCCCGAGCACAACCAGGCACCCAGAAATACTTATCAGTGCATTGGAATTTGCGAAAATGTCCTAATGGAAGACGGTTCACGAAGACAAATAAAAGATGTTGCCATCGGCGATCGTGTTGTGTCATTTAATCCCAACACATTTGAAATGACAATAACCAATGTTGTAAATCACTTTATTCGTAAAAATGATCATCCTGTTTACAAGGTCAAAACTATTAGCGGAAGAGAAATCGTAGCAACAGAAGATCACAAATTTATGACGAATTGTGGTTGGAAAACTGTAGGCGAGTTGATGCAAAACAATGAATTGAGAATTGGAATCTATGCAGATAATACATTTACAAAAGAGAATGAATATTCGAAAATGACATCCTCTTCTTCTTCTTCTTCCACTGCTACATATGTAAAAATGGACATCGAAGAATGGATGAAGGATATTCAAGTTGTTAATAACTTGGCATTTATACCGATTGAATCTATATCAAGACAAGAAGATTGCATGATTTCTGACATTGAAGTTGCACACAACAATCATTCATTTATTGCTGGAGACAATTTTGCAAGTTCAAACTGCGCCATGGGTAAGCAGGCGATGGGTATGTACGTCACCAACTTCTATAACCGCATGGACAAGACGGCTTATGTCCTATCCAATCCCATGCGCCCCCTCGTAGACACCCGCGTCATGCGCATGATTAAATTGGATGAAATCCCGTCCGGCGCACCCGTCATCGTCGCAATTATGAGTTACACCGGATACAATCAAGAAGACAGTATTTTGATAAACAAGGGCGCAATCGATCGCGGGTTGTTCAGCGCAACCATTTACCACACCGAAAAAGACGAGGACAAGAAACTCAACGGCGACGAGGAAATCCGATGCAAGCCCGATTCAACGAAAACAAAAGGAATGAAATTCGGAAATTACGGAAAACTGAATAGCAAGGGCGTCATCCCGGAAAATTCAGTCATCGAAAATCGAGATATCATTATGGGGAAAGTGCTTCCCATCAAGGAAAACAGAAACGATCACACTAAAATCATCAAATACGAAGACGCAAGTAAAATGCACAGGACAACTGAAGATTCATACGTCGATAAAAATTACACTGAACGAAATGGCGACGGCTACGTCATCTGCAAAGTCCGTATTCGCACTTATCGCAAACCCGTCATCGGAGATAAACTCAGCAGTCGTCACGGACAAAAGGGCACCATCGGAAACATCATCCCCGAAATGGATATGCCATTCACGAAAACCGGCCAGCGCCCCGACATCATTATTAACCCACATGCCATCCCGTCTCGTATGACCATCGCACAACTAAAGGAAACCCTCCTCGGAAAAGTTCTCCTAGAACTCGGCCTCTTCGGAGACGGAACATCCTTCGGAGAACTCGACGTTTACACCATTCGCAACGAACTCCTAAAACTCGGCTACGAAAACAACGGAAATGAACTTTTATATAACGGCCTATCCGGCGAACAAATTGAATCCAGTATTTTCATAGGTCCTGCATTCTACCAGCGTCTGAAACACATGGTAAATGACAAGCAACACAGCAGATCCATCGGTCCAATGGTAAATCTCACGCGTCAGCCAGCAGAAGGCCGTTCACGAGATGGAGGGCTACGATTTGGAGAAATGGAGAAAGATTGTCTTAATGCTTGTCCAATTTCCCTAAATTGTGGACTGTCTGTTATGATTGATGAAATGGAACACGTTGGAGATTATGTTCTTGGATGGAGTGAAAGCAAAAACGGAATGATTCCTTCAAAGCCGTGTGCGTTTATGGACAAGGGGACTCGCGACTGTGTCGAGTTAACATTTGAAGATGGTAGAAAAATTATATGCACCGAAGACCACCCTGTATTAACGTCTGATAATGAGTGGACCAAAGTGAAGGACCTTGAACTTCATAAAACAAAAGTTAAAACCAGTGTTACTTATCCACTTATGAAAGTGAAGGAAGAAATTGCGGAATGTGGCGGTTGGACGCTTTCATTTGGAACACGAACGCTCAGGACAGATAGTTATAAAGAGTATATGAGAACTCTTGCATTTGCGCGCATACTTGGACTTTTGATTACCGATGGAAGTATTAGTTGTAATTCAGAAACTGCGTATGTATCTCTTGGACACATGATTGATGTGCATTCCATATTAATAGATATAACTATGTTTTGCGATGTTTATCAGAAATCATTTAAAACTAACAATTGTTATAGTGTTCGCATTCCGAGTGAATTTCTTGCTGATATTCTTCAACTTGGTGGAATATTGCGTGGAAGAAAAATAGATCAACCGGCAACACTTCCCGAATTCATATTGGATGAGAACTGCCCTCGCCCTATTATTCGAGAATTTCTTGGCGCAATGTTTGGCGGAGATGGACACACATGTGTTCTTGGATTGCATAGGGGGAAACGCGACGTTATGACATCCGTTTCATTTTCAAAATCGAAAACACACGAGCATCGCGAATCATTGCAAAAAATGTTTGATGATATGCAGAAATTACTTGCCAAATGTGGCATTCAAAATACCACCATTCAAAATTTTCGGGAAACAACAACATCTAAGAGTAAATTTCAATTAAAAGATAAAAATGATGCATCGAATCGGAGTTTTCAATTGACGCTTCATCTTCCTATTGAACAACTTATTCCATTCTCCGAAAAAATCGGGTTTCGGTATTGTTGCCATAAATCGCAGCGTCTTGAAGCTGGTGTTTCCTATCGCCGTTTGCGTGAAGAAGTTTGTCGTCAACACAATTGGCTGGTGAATCGTGTTGATGAAATAACGCATTTCAAGGAAATCAAATCGAAGAATCCGGACAAGATTGTGCCCACAAAGAGTGCTATTATTCAAGCAGTAGAAGAGCTGAAGAAAAAAGAAGGACTACTTCATGAATACGCCATTCCAAGCACACACGATATTACGGATCACCTTATTAAAGGCACCGAGTTTGGTAAATTCACATCCAAGTCATTTCCCACTGCCGAGCAATTTATGGAAAAAATTGGAGCGCTCAGCTGGTTTATAAGTGAGGCAGAAAAACACGACACTTGCAAACTTGATGTTGATGCAATAATTATGGCAGACAAGTGGGGCAATGACGAAGAAGAATGCGAAGATGAAGATGAATCAAGTTCGGCGTATGGCGTTCACCGCAGAAGCAATGCTCTTCCCACGATGAACTTGGAGGTTGTGTCGCGAATCAATGTCGGCCCGAAGCACGTGTATGACATTAGCGTGGAAGATACGCACTCATTCCTTGCAAATGGCATCGTTGCACACAATTGCATGGTATCACACGGAGCTTCGCGATTCACGCGTGAGCGACTCTACGACGTTTCCGATAAATACCAGGTGCATGTCTGCTCAAAATGCGGAATGGTTGCGGCGTACAATGACGCGCTTGGAATTCACTGCTGCAAAATGTGCGACAACCGAACCGATTTCGCGTACGTCGAGATTCCGTATTCGTGCAAACTCCTCTTTCAAGAACTGCAAACGATGAATGTAGTCCCTCGAATTATGACGGAATAATATATTATGATTGGTTTAAAGGTAATCAAGGTAAGAAGAAGAAATAACAAATAATAGATTTAGATTTGAATTGTTATAAAAATAAAAATATATATATATTATTTTTTTATTTTTTACACGATGTTCGCGTCTTTCTATTATTTTTATTTAATATTTTTTTCCTTGTTCCACCACTACTAGAAGAGTTCAAACTTGCCAATTTGGCTTTTGCATCAGCTAGTGTAACTTCTAATTTTTGTAATTGTTCTTGCTGCATATTTAATTTATTTGTAAATTCTGCAATATTTTCTTTTGTTACACCAATTGATGACATCGTTGAACTTATTTTAAATTCTAAATCGGCCTTTCCCTTATTTTGTTCAATTCCCTGAACTCCGTTGAATTGGTTTATCGCACTGGATGCCCTAGAGTAACTAACGTTTTCATTAGCCGCTTTAACAAGGGTTTTGCTGCTGCCATTACCCATTTTGATTTTAATGTATGTTATATATATTATGTTTATATATTAAAAAATAATATATGTTGCTTATATAATTATTTTAATGAATTATTTGCCGCATGATGCGAATTTGCAACAGCACGAATTATATTTTGTATAATCAGAAGATTCCGTTATGGTATTTGGTTTACAATATCGATGCGGAAACGAACTAAAATATGAATATTGGTTTTGATTTTTTCCTTTATATCCAATACCCGAATAAGATTTATATGTTAAATATTTTTCTTTCGGTCTACACGCTTTAGAATTCAAATAGGACGGATAGTTGTAATATGTGCATTTATCATTTACACATCCGCACGTATTTTTTTCATCTTCGCACACACATTTATAATCGCACATTTATTTTTACTTTTTACTTTATATATATGATATATTATTTTAATATAATATCAATCGACTTTACACCCTAATTATTTTCAATTCTATTATTTTAATATAATATCAATCGACTTTACACCCTAATTATTTTCAATTCTATTATTTTCAATTCTATTATTTTCAATTCTATTATTTTCAATTCTAATATTTTCAATTCTATTATTTTCAATTCTATTATTTTCAATTCTATTATTTTCAATTCTATTTATTTAATAAAAAATAAATATAATAATATTGTTAAATAGTATAAAATGCAAGTAGGTCAATTAGATAGTTTGAATTTTAATCTTGCCCCTAATCCATTAATGGATTTTCCATCACGTTCTATAAATTCTTTGGAACAAGGGATGAAAAATATAAAAAAAATCGAGAAAAAGACAATGCTGAATGAGATCGGACCAACAGTAGCGATGACATTAAGTAGAAAAGGAATTCCACCTGAAATTAGATCAAAAATTATGAGTGAGATAGAAGACACCTGGTCTTCAACTGACAGATCAAAGAGACAAACAAAATTTTTAGTAAAGTATTTAGGACAAAGTAATTTTTCTAATTTATTAAAAATATTGGCTATGTATCCAGTAGTTAAGGATATAATGCAAGCATTTGTTAACTTACTATTAAAAGACGGTGTTACCCATTTCCAAGTGCAAGCCATTCTCGCCGTTCACATTCCGCATAATACATTTCTACAACAACCTGTTTCGTCGCCGCTTGTCCCTATAAGTTTATCTTATATGGCAACTTTAGTAGATGACGCCGTTAAGGAACTACAAGGTAGAACACCTATACCCGCCATTAATGCTGTTAATGATAAAATAAAAGAATTTTATGAATTTTCATATCATGCATTATATGAATATTTTGAAAATTACCTGAGGATCAAGAATATTGAACCTGCCTCCCAATTTGTAGATCAATCATTTATTGAATTTGTATCATTACCCATTATACTCACTTTTAAACTTTTTATGTTTCCAATTTTAAATAAATTATGTGAATTAAATCAGTATGAAGAAACACATGAAGATGTTAAAAATATTGATTTTATGGATTTATTAACAAAAAGAGAGCCAACTCCGTCTGAATATAAAGACATGAAAAAGTTTTTTTTTGTTACGGCGAAGACATTAGCGGACCAGAGGCGTAGTTTTGCCAAAGCTGTTTTTGTTGAACAAACGAAAGGTCAAGATCAAGATGACAATTATAATTATGGTGGAAGACGCAGTCAGAAGAAAAATCGAACCAATAAACGTCTAAAAAAAAATACACGAATCAAAAATAAAAAAAAATGTTCATCATCCCGAAAAATACATAAAAAATGTATAAATTAAAAATAATATTAATTAAATATCATTTCTCTCTCATTCTCTCTACAATTCGCGAATGAAACTCTTTTTTAAACCTGTTAATCGCAAAACGTGTTGGCGATAAAAAATGCACCCACGAGTCCGAGCAGCGCACCAAAGTGGTAATTGTATTGCATGATTCTGTACACGCTCAACCACGCCTTTTTCTGTTTGTCGCCGTCAATATGAAGAATCATCCAATCGCTTTTAGGAGACAACATATAATAAAAATAATTCGTCATAAATGTAATTGCGCCAACAACGCAAATGGTTGAAAATCGATTTATTTTATACGAATTTTTAGTGGAGCTTTTCCAAAATAAGAATAAAAAGGACAATAAAATTCCTAAACCAAATCCTGTGAAATAAATATTCCGGCGCTCATCTGTAATTTTTTTATAGATTGCTTTCTGTTTTTTAGAGAGAATTTGTGTAAATTGTTGAACGGAAGATATGCTATCCGACTTGTACATTGTGAAAATCATTGCAATAATGAACATTGTCGCAATAATACAACTTTTCATACAAACCATTTTTTATAAGGATTTTTTACAAATATGTTTTATAATAATTCAAAATATTAATATGTTTTATAATAATTCAAAATATTATTTAATTTAATTAATATATTTGTAAATATTTGTAAATATTTGTAAATATTTGTAAATATTAGCAAATAAAAATAATATATCTCAAGTATATAGTTAAATCAATATATATTTTAATGGAGTTAACACGTCGTATTTGTAAATCGTATAAATCTTCATTAGATGATAAAGAAATTGAAAAACTAGATGGTGTTTCACAAGATAGTATGTGGATTCATTGGATTAAACCTAAAATTAATGATATTTTAATCAGTTGTTATAATAATAATATTGAAAAAACATATTATAATTTATCAAATCCATACAAAAATGATATAACTTTTGGATTTGATGATTTTTTTATGTTTAAAACCTTTAAAGAATTAAAAATTTTCAATAATGAAATAAAGGGTTGCCTTATTAAATTATGTAAATCATTGGGATTATTAAGAGTATTTAATCCAGAAGGAGGAGAACGTCCAGATTTATATAATATTAATATTGACATTGAGCATATATTACTAGAATTAGATGAATATTTTGGATTTAAAATAGATTTTCCAGACATTTTTGAAAAAGATGAACACTATAATTGGGTTGCATATGTTAATATGAATAAAGATTTACAAAATGCAGGACTAATAACAGAAAAAGCTGCCAATCATCATTATAATAATCACGGTAAATATGAAAAAAGAATATATAATGGTGATGCGGGTTTATTTACAAGTCGCGGAATAATTAAAATGCGTTCCGTGCATTCATTACATTTTATGTCGAGAATAAAAGAAACACTAAAAGATAACATTATAAATTCTACTATTCTCGAAATTGGTGCAGGACTTGGAAGAAATGCATATTATGCTAAAAAATTAGGGGTTAAAAAATATATTATTATCGATTTACCATCATCGTGTATAATGAGTTCATATTATTTAGGCAAAACTCTTGGCGAAGAAAATATAACATTATATGGTGAAAATACTAATAATTATGCGCATATTTTACCACCAACCAAATATAATCTAAATGTCGATCTGATAGTTCAGTTTGATGGATTAACAGAAATGGGATTAATTAATTCTGAAAAATATATAAATAATTTTCATAAATTTTCACCGTTATTTTTATCAATAAATCATGAAGCAAATACATATACAGTAAATGATTTATATAAAAAAAATAAAAATATAATATGTAGTTATAGATTTCCATCATGGTATAGAGATGGATATGTAGAGGAACTTTTGCAACGTACAGGAATTTAAAAATATTCTAATAAAAATACATGATTAATATTTATAGTTAATAAAGTTAAACAGTTCCCTGTATTATATAAATTAAAATATAATAATATTAAAATAGAAATTAAATTAAAATATTATTATATTATTATATTATTATATATTAATATTCGTACATAAAATAATATAATGAAGTTACTTTTAGGAGGTTTATACAACGGATTTTCGGCAAAATTATTGGGAGGCGGAGCAGGTAAACATGGAAGCGGTGGCCCGGAAGGCGGCAGCGAGCGTGAAATGACTCGACTTACGCTTAGAGAAGCATGGAACGGTGAAGCCGCAACCGGTACCGTGAAAAATGTTACAGTGGCTGCAACCCCGTTTCGCGCTGTGAACAATGCCGGCGATTTATTAAATCGTCAATATTATACTTCTGGCGGTCCATCACAAATTAATTCGTTAAGAGGTGGATTAACCGGGTGGAAATCGATGGCTGGTGCCGTTCAGCCAAGACCCGATAATACCGGCGTTCCTTCTTCCACATGCAATGTGAAATACGTGTATGACAGTTCTGATTACACGAGATTTAGAAAACTGCAGGCATCCAATCGTAATTACAATGATGCTAGTTTTGGCGGAAACTTGAACAGCGGCGCTCAGTCGAAATTTAGAGCATCAAAACGATTCTTTTAATTTTTCACATTAATAATAAAATAAATATAATATTATTATTAATATATAAAAATCTTTTAATCTTTTTACCTTTCAATAATTATGACATTTAAGCTTAAATATAATTTCAACGGCCCTCCCGATAATCACGTATTAATAAAACAGCGCGGCAACAATGCAACTCTGAGCAGCGTTAATCCTATGCCCCAGCAATTTTATCCGTCATCAAATGACAGCGTTTTTGCAATGGGTCGGCGCGCATTTGTTCAAACAAAGGGTGAACCCAATGGGCCTAATAACGCAGACAATACGGACAATAAAGTTGCCGGAACGGTTAGGGGCAATTTTGGCACAACATTTAATCAAATACCTCCGCACAAGCGGACCGGACTTGTCGGCAAACCGATCGCATTTCCTCAAGACAGTTCGCAAAGAATTGAGCGTCTTAAAAATAATGCCATTGGTGCAGGAAGTATGAAGGTGGGTTTAGCGACAAATGCACCCATGTCATTTAAAAGCAATGACACGACGAGCCGAAATGAGGCGATAAGACGGTGTCGCGCAGGCGGATGCGTGGCGCCGAAAAAAAAGGGTGCAAATGATTCATTCAAATCTGGAGGAGGGTCTACTTGTACCGGTATAGGAAATCGTCAAATCTATGCTCCATAAATAAATAATTAAATATTTACACATTAGAATATTTAGAACATTGTATTGATTATTTATATTTATATTTTTTATATTTTTTATATTTTTTATATTATTTATATTTTTTATTTATTTTATATAATAAATATATACAAGTAATTTATATTTATTGTTAAATGGTAAATAATACAAAAAAAATAAAACGTTCAAAACGTAAATATAGTAGTAGGACTCGTCGCCAACGCAGAAAACAAAGGCGCATGCGCGGCGGATTTGCATTTGGAGATCTTATAAATGTTTTTAAACCTAAAACAGAAGAAGAAAAGTGTGCAAACGCTCAACAAGAAGCTGAAAAAATTTGCAATAAACCAGCGCCAGTTGTAGAATCAGAACAACAACAAGAAGCACCAGTTGTTTCCGATTCTGAAATGCCTTTAGACCAAGAACAATCATTTTCTCCCCCTCTTGATTACGATCAACAATCACCTTCTATGCCTTTTAATGATAATATGTCGTCTCCTCCTATTTCACCTTCTTCTTCTCTTTCTCCTTCTCCTTCTCCGTCTCTTTTAGATGATATACCTCCTTCTTTACCTTTGAATGATGAATTCTCGTCTCCTCCTTTAGATCAACAACAACAACAGCAACTAGATCAGCAGTTGCCTTCAATCGCGACTTTACCCCCTTCAACTCAATATGGTGGTCAATATGTGATTCCTATTGATGTAGGCGGTGCAAAAAAAAGTAAAAAAAACAAAAAACAAAATCGTCGTAAAAAAATGAAAACGAGAAGAAATAAAAAATAAATCATTATTTAAAAATAAAATTTAAAAATATAATTATATAATAAATATATATCATAGCCATATTCTATCATAGCCATATTCTATCATAGTCATATTCTATTATATAAATGTCCATCGTAATTACATTATTGCAAAGGGATGCAGTTTTGCGTTCCATCGGTGCCACAAATTCGAAATTATATGAAGTGTTATCTGATTACATGTGCGGAGAGGTGTATATTAAATCAAAGATTGAAAAACTTGACATTACGTACAAATTGGAAGTCATTGAAAGTTATATTTCAGAAGTTTCAGATGCCGCTCATGAACGACCCAGTATTCATAAAGCGCTCACAGGCATTCATGAAATGTGCGAGAAATTGCATAACGAATTGGACGAAATGTTGAAAAAAATAAAAGCCCACAATCAAAAATATTTTTATTATTTGAGAAGTTTTGATGTTTCGTCAGATTTAATGAATATAGAAACACATGTTTATAATTTAGATCACCGGTTTAAAATGTTTTTAGGGTTAATGACCACAGCAACAGCAGTCGCAACAACGTTATAGCCCATAATATCCCATAAAAGCATATTCTCCCTGTAACGTCGTTGTTACCGAGTTAAGTGTTATACAATTGGAAGACGGTAAGCCAAACTCCACACAACTACTTGTACCATCACATATTGAATTACAATTTATGGTAGCAGTCGGATAATTAGGAGACATAATATTGCATCCCTTGTAACAAAAAGAATTAAACCCACTATCATCAATATCAAATCGGATATTATAAAATTCACCTTTTAATAATTTATTCATTTTTTTCATTTTTTTACTATTGAATTTCACATCATCTGTTGATATATGAAAAATCACTTTTTTATTTTTAAATTCAGCTTTCGTGATAACAGTAACATATTTTTTGTTATCAATTTCTATAACGGTGGTTGGTTTGTAAGATCGGATAGAATTGTTTGAATTGACGATTTTAAATTGTTCAACCCAATCTTTCGCATTTACTAAAGATACACTACGATTCCCGTTTATATTATTTGAATTTGTACTCGACCATACTTGATATTTCAAGAAATCGCTTAAACCGGCCAATTTGACTTTGTAATTATTGTCACCCTTTTCCTTGATAATAACTTTTTCCGCTTTTACAACGAAATCAAAACCCCTGGACATTTTTGAAAAATATAATTTTATACTTTATACAATATATCGATAAAATTATTATTATTAAAAATTTATTTTTACACATTTAATATAATAATTTTATCTAAATGAAAAAATATTTTAAATAAATATAAACATTCAAATAAATATATAAATATAAAAATATACACTTATATATTTACACATTGCATATTGCATATGAATAACGGTGAAAAAAATAATAATAATAATAATAATAACTTGGAAAATGAAGCGATCGATATTGTTAAAAAATTGTTTGAACAATATAAAAATTCTCCAAATATGAAACAAAAAATAAGTCAGTACATTAAAGATATGTCCAGCGTTTGCGAAAATGCAAACCAGCAGCAAAAACAGAGGGAAGACAGGAGAAATACACTTGAAGAAAAATCGGACGAGTTTATTGAAAATTTTCTCGCAAAAACGCATTTTTTTTATCATTTATCAACTGAATTATTTTTTACATATTCAGAAGATAAATCGTATGAAATTATTAAAGAGGATAATATTCAGCATTTAGTTTTGACAACCATTACATCAAAGTTTAGAGAGCTGTTGCCGTGGAAGTACAAAATTAAAATACAAATCATAAAACGAATCAAAGAAAATAATGTATTAAAATCAATTCCGGAATCAGAAACAATTCAAAATATTATACAATTGCTTGTTCCTTCACTGTTTACTACAAAAGATTCCGCAAAATATTTTCTAACAGTCATTGGCGATATATTGCATAAGAAAACTTCGCTTTACTATTTTATCAATTCGAAAACTCTTGTCCCATTTTTCAGAGAATTAAACCAAGAATGCTATAAATTTTTTGGAATTAATTTATTAACCCACTTCAAATTTAAATATTACGAACACGCAAATGATGAATGCCGGTTAATAGACGTGTGCGAAATCTCTCCATCATCGTCGTTGTCACATTTTATTTATGCATCTCGAATTATCGATTTATTTTGTGTCGCATCTCACTATTCAACGCGCTACGTGTGCGGAGATTCATATTTGGAAAAGTATTGCAATAATTATTCTGTAATTAATTATGCCATGTATTTAAAAAATAGTAGTAATATTAACATTATTTCAAGATTCATAAACACGGCAACAGAAGAGTGTCCTGGATATAATATTTCGTGGAAGAATATGATGTATTTATGGAAACTGTTTATCGAAGATGAAAAAATTCCAAATATTTTTTTTAATCATTCTCTCAAACAGCTATTGATAACACAATGTTCCGAGCTGAATATTTCGATTGAAACCGTTAAATCGTCGGCAACAGCAACAGCAACAGCAACAGCAACAGCAACAGCAACATGCGCATCTGATTATAATAATACAGGAATAAATGAAAATATTATAATAAGTAATAGAACGAGTAAACACCTCCCGTTTGTCTGCACTTTTATTTCATATTGGGAAAATAACATCAGTTGCTCCTATACATTGGATAGCGACAATGGCGACAATGGCGACAATGGCGACAATGGCGACAATGGCGACAATGGTGACGAATTCGAAGAATATGAATTAGAGATAGACGAGCTTCTCATGCTCTTCAATAAATCAATTAAGAAATCTGCCACCACATTACTGCATAATAATGTATCGGATAAAATATTGCTTGGGCTTATACGCCATTTTTATCCCGATATTATTATCGAAGACGATAAATATTTAATTCAGGTCGGAATAAAACCGACAATTTGGAATAAACAAAAAGAAATAGAAGAATTTATTACACAATATAAAGAAACAAAATTTGGGAACACGCTGTCATCATCGTCACCATCGTCATCATCTTCGTCATCATCGTCATCATCGTCATCATCATCATTATCGTTATCAATTAGTAGCCAATCATTATATTCCATATATCAATCTTATTGCAAGTACGCGTTCGATAAAGGGTATCATATAATAAGCAAACGATGGTTTGAGAAATATTTTATTTCAAATTACGATATGTTTTTAATTGACAATGCAATTGTTTCATCAAAATGGTTTCAATTATAATTTTAATTTTACATTGAACAGCTACATAATTTACTTTCCGTCCGTCTTATACACTGGCGCATTTGATTTGGCTGCATCAGATGCATTTTTCGCGCTACTTTGATTTGCCAAAAATTGGGCAGCAGATTGCCGCGCTTGCTTGGGTGTTTGAACGCACGGCACCGACAACATGTAATTATAACTAATGGAAGTAATTAAAACGCCCGTTAAAAGGTACCAAATAAAATACGAAACAATGTTTTTCAAACGAATGAAGTTTTTAAGCTGCGTAAAAAGCGGCGACACATTGGCACTGTTTGGATCTACAACCGGCTTGAGCGAACTATTAAAAAGGCGCACTTCAATGCTTTTATTCCAGAATTTAACAATATTGTCATCATTTAATGTATTGAAAATTGTGGATGGGTCACTTGTTATGTTTTGTATCACTTTTAATGCATCCTTGCTTGGCGGGTTTCCCATATTAAGCAGCTGATCTGTAAAAAGTGACGCAACACCAGCCACACTAGCAATTGCATAACCAATCGTATTTGAAAATGCAGACAACCATCCCGGAAACACATTCAATAGCAAGTTAAGCAGTCCGAAAATAAACATCCACGGTATAAATGTTGCAATAAAGGCGGTTCCAACATTAGAAGGACTGCTACACATTTGTTTTGCTAAATATATATTTAAAATGAATTGACTCGCAAGGACTAAAATAAAATAAATGATGAATAGAATCGATTCTCTCTCTGGCATCAAGTATTTAAAAACAAAATACACCAAAGTAATTCCCGTGTATACAAAAATCGACGTTGCAGGATCGATTGCTTTAGTTGACAATGTTGTTGGCGTCGTTGGCTTTGCCGCTGTGCTCGCTTGTGCCGTAGTTGTCATTGGTGTTGTCGTTGTCGGATTTGGACTTGTAGAAGACATTTTTACCAAAAAATAATCTATATTCTATATTTCTATATATAATTAATTTATTAATTTATATCTACAAAAGGTATATATAAAAATACAATTATAAAAAATTATAAAAAATTATAAAAAATTATAAGTTTTTATGTATAAACTTACTTTGAGTTTATCTTAATTTTGTCATTGTTATATATATATTTATTTATGAATTATTTTCGTTTTTTAATTCTTAAATCAAATAAAATACATAAGTAAGAATAAATAATAGTAAGAATAAAAAAATGAATTTTGGTATGAATTATTTTAGAGCGGGCTCAAGTCAATTTGAAAAACCGCTACTTACCGAACCAGGTGTAAAATCATTTTTTGGCGGAATATTAAAAGGATGCAGTCAGATTAAGGCCAATCATTATAACACCGTATTTAATTTAACAATGTTTATTGTTTTCATTATAATGCTTGGAGGCATTCTCTATTTCAAATATAAAGGAAAACTTACTCCTGAAGAAAAGGAGAGAAAAAAACAACAAGAAAAACAATATATATTAACAAAATTAAACAATGCATCTGCAGTCATAAATATGGAACGGAAAAACGGAGGAGGAAATATTACAACTGCAAATTTAATAACCGACTTGCCTGGATGGTAACTACGTAAGTAACGTCAAATACAAACTTGAAAAATTAATAAAAATAAAATATTGAATAAATAATAAAATATTGAATAAATAATAAAATATTGTTAAATATTACATATTAAATATTAAAAATTATAATTATTTAATTATTTAATTATTTAATTTTATAATTATTCAATTTTAATAAAAATGTTATTTTATGCATTACAGTATGTTGGATTTGAAATATTTAAAAGGGTAATCAATTTGACAAAACGAACTGGACTCATCCACGATTCAAATTTTTATATTTATCATATAAATAAAGAACTTTCTGTTTCTAGCATTCCTTGTAAAGAATCTTTTTATGCTATTTCAAATTTTGACGTTGTTATTGGTTTTCTCGATCTAAATGAATATCGAAATAATGACGTTGCGTGGATAAAAGACACTGTTATAAAATATTACAATATTCCCGTCCCCGATTATACATCTCCTCAAAAAGAAGATTATGAAACGTTACTCGAAATAATTGACGAGGTTCTTATCGAAAATCCAAATGCACGATTTTTAATACACTGTTATGCGGGCAAAGGAAGAAGTAATTGTGGCGCTGCAGCTTTTTTAATGTATAAAAACAACATGACTGCCAAAGATGCGATTGCTCTTATCGAACAAAAAAATCCTCGCAGTAATATGAATCGTTGGCAAAAAGCATCTTTATACAATTTGGAAACTTATATTTCTAGGATATAAAAAAATTTTTATATATGTAAAATTAAAAAATAATTTACATATATACAATATATACATATACATATATATAATTTATATTAATTTATATTAATTTATATTAATTTATATTTTAAAAATGTCCGAACAGCCCGAACAACCTGAACAGCCCGAACAACCCGAACAACCCGAACAACCCGAACAATTCGAACAACCCAAACAAGAAGAAGAATCAAATGAAGAAAAAATGATAATGTATTATAAATTAAAACAAGATTACTTGGAAGAGAGAAAAAAAATAATTAATCAGCTCAATAAAAAAACAAAATTTATTGAAATGGCGAATGAAAAAAAACGCATCGAATTGAAAAGGAAAATGTTAGAGTCAGAAATTATGAAACGAATCGTGACAAAAATGCAAAAAATTAAAAGGAGTCGTGGATTTAAATTCGGGAATACATATAATCTTCAAGAACTATTAGAATCTCAATTCAAAAAAGTTGAAGAAATGAAGGAAAAAATCATAAATTTGAAATTGGATTTATTATTCAATTATAAAACGGAAGATGAAGCTCTCGCTGAAATTTCTGTAAAAATACCAGAATTTAATAAACAGCTCGAACTTTATAAGAAATACGTTTATGATTATGAAAATATTGTGGGGAATAAGGAAAATCATGTCCGCTTTATACGCACGCGTGATGAAATAACTTCCATTTTATCAAATATTGAAAAACAACAAGAACTTGTTATCCAGACACACGATCCTTTAAAACAAATCGAAATTATTCACAATATTTTAGAAACGTATCAATCGTCTCTTCAATTCAATGCCGGCTATCAGGATGATAATGCGGATATTGAGATTGAACCTTTAGAACCAGCGCCTCGTCTCAGAGAAACCGAAACTACAAAACTAATGAAATTAAAATATGCAAACTGTTCCATGTATAAAATGCATCCTGATGATGACGAATTTTATTTAATACAAACCCCTTATACAATTTCACAATTAGAAATTGTAAAAAAAAAATAAAAAGGCAATACAAAAAATAAAAATTTTTTTTGTAAATATAATATTTACTATATATTATAAAGTAAATATTATATACTATGTCTACTCCTACTCCTACTCCTGTTCCTGCTCCTAAGCGCGAATTTGACCAGATTTTATCTGGTGATGTAACCATTTCAAAAGTTTCCAATGGTTATAAAATTAAATTTAGCAAAAAGAATATTAGCAAGGTTTTAATGTATCAAACCTGGTCCTCAACTTCAGCCGCGTTAAATAGTGATCGAAAAGTAATGGAACTTAAGGCAAAAGATTGGGTGAAAATAGCTTTTCCTAAACCTCCAGCCGCAGTTCCTTTCACTCCTACTACCGTCATGGAACTTCACGACGATGAAGGTCATGAAGGAAAAGATAACAAACATGTCTTTGTAATCAATAAAGCAAAAGTAAAGAACGGTCATATTGTTTTTCACGTTTCTTCAAAAGATATTGATCCTAACACTACAAACAAACAAATAAAAAAACTCAAAAAAATTCATGTCGGCGAGTTTCATAATGCGCGGTTTGATATTGATGGTTTACCTCCTATTGAGTTTACATCATGTCCTACGAGAACGACAAAAAGTATATCTGCCTGCATCTCCTTATCATGTTTTCAGTGGAGTGGCGTTGGTAAGTTTGTAAGTGACGGTGTTGATGGCGATGGCAACGGCGTGTGGAATATTGAGTGTGGCGTCTCATAGTGATGGATATTACGAGAAATAGAAAATAGAAAAAATAGTTGGTTTTATTTAATTTTATATTGTTTGTTTATTCTATATTGTTTATTCTAAAAAGTATATCTTGTATTTTACAGGCAACGTGATTCGACAGTCCCCGCCCCTGAATGACTCTTTATCAAATTCGAAAATTGTGAATCCGTACGACATTCCATGAAATCCCGCATCGTATGGATAACCATGATCCAGCACTCTTCCCAGCGTAATGATCCGCCCTTTTCTATCTATGTGATAATACACCCGATCTTTTGGATGTTTATTAAACTCGTATTCGGGACCAATCGTCGTGCCAGGTGTTTCTTTTACGCCATAGTAGTAAACGCTACTGTACGGACATTCACAATTGAATGTTCGATTTGTGAATTTACATTCTCCATCTCCCCACCCCTGAATTCCTGCATTCCATTTTTTTTGATTGTACACAAACTTACCCAACTCAAGTGGTTGTTTATGTTTACCATTGTTACAGTAGTACACCGTTTCGGGACGCGACTTGAAATCGTGGTCTTCGTGAATATATATTTTGGAATTGCTATTTTCATTGACGACATCGTCGCTCTTTATAACTGCAACCGTGGGTGCTATTACTGCTGTTTCTGTGGCGGCATCCATTATACCTCTATTGCTTCGATTCGTATTCAAATATAATTTACAATTAAAACTTTCAATTTTTTTATATAAATAAATAGTAAATATAAAATAATAATAACAATTAATAATAATAATAATAACAATTAATAATAATAATTAATAATAATAATTAATAATAATTAATAATAATAATTAATAATAATTAATAATAATTAATAATAATAATTAATAATAATTAATAATAATAATTATTCGTTAATAAATGACAAATGTTACTACTCCAAAAATAAATAATCCGCAAAATTTCAAAAGTTCAAATACTTTAGTTACAACCCGAAAGCCGCATTATGCCACCAAAGTAAATACGGCATTCAATATTGTTCCCGGCATGCATCGTCCAAATGCAAATAATATGCCTTCTAATATTGTTCAGCGCGATTTCGATGGACCCGATTTCAAGGCGCGCCCGTTGAAACATTGGCGCAGACAGCTCGTTCCGACAAATGCTACAAGCGACAATTCCACACAAAAAAGAATGTCAATAGTAAAATTTATGGACACTCCCGGTTTGACCGTTTATAAAACAAATGCAGACACGTGCGAATGCATTAATAATGATAATGATAATAATAATTCATTCGAAATCGCCAATGCTTACAATGAAAACAATTTTAGAAATGGAACGCAACTACAAAATAATGGCCAGATAAATGTGCCAATATTCTACATTAGCGCCCCTATAATTGAAGAAATTTATAATGACATACCCGGAACAGCTCTAATTATAGATATAGAATATGCAAATGATGAACCCACTGTCCCAGATATTATAGATATTGAACCAAGAACACCATTTATTGAAATTCCCGATCCGGATCCAAATGCAAATGCAAATGCGGATGCAGAGACGAGTTATAACATTTACACTGGCGTATATGACACCGTATGCGTTGCATGCAATCCCAAAACTAATATCATAAAATCAGGAATTTCCACGTTGAGTCAGGCGTATTACGGATCAACATCACAGTATTTGGAGTCCAGGTGCAGAACATATGCCCAGCGCGAATCAACTACTAAAAAAACAGATGGCGTATACTATCCTAGCATAAATGACAACATTCCATTTGTATTTTTATACCCAGACAACGATCCGCGCGGCCCTCAAGTGTACCAACCCAAAAACTGCGCAAACCCCAAAATATACAATAATAATGTATTGAATACCCCGCCAAATAATTACTGCAGCACAATTTATAAACCGAACAATCCGCAATTTGCACGACAGGGCGCAGTTTCTGGAAGTACTCGAATTCAAAAACTAAAAGCAGATACCATTACAAATAACGGGTTTTCGTTTTATTCAGCGTATGGAGCAACGATGGCAAATGCCGGAAATTTTCAAGGAACAAATGAATCCAGTAACTATTACGTAAAAAATAAAAATTATCCGCTCACTGCTTATAATTCTCTTGATAAATATCGACAAAATAAATTATCGGGTTGTTGTGTTTCTGTTCCGATTCCGCAGACACCACCACCACCGCCTCCTCCACCACCTCCTATTGGCGCCCCCACAATTGAAGATATTTACAACAGTGATATATACCGGGAACCGCCATCATCATCGATATAGAATATGCAGGCAATGAACCCACCGTTCCAGACATTGTGGATATAGAATTTATTTAATTTATTTAATTTATTTAATTGAGTTACTATACTCTCGGAATTTTCACACCCAACACACTTTGAATCTTATTCACATGTGTTGCATTATATACGCATACGCCGCGCTCAATCTCGTTAATAATTGAAACCTCCATGTTGCATTTTTGTGCAAGTTCTTTTTGCGTCATTTTTTTTTCGCAGCGTGCAGTCGTAATTGCCTGTGAGGTATTTTTCAAAATATATTTTGTTTTTTTCACATCGTCATCTCCGGACGCCTTATAAACGCCAACGGACGCCAATGATGCCGCTGTTGTGGACTTTTCTTCTTTTGACTTGTTGTTGCTATCTGATTTTTTGAATACGACGGGTTTCCAATCCTGGTGATCTTGATTGTGATTGCTCATATTTGCTTGCTGTAACGAACGATGATTTATAATAATTATAATATATAATATAAAAATCAATTTTTATATTATTATGTCTGTATCAATTTTATACCCATATTATGTTATCCCCAAATTTGTTCCTCTTTTTCAAGCTTCGCGCCGTGCAACATACTAAACGATTTATTTTCATTAGAAAAAAAACTGGGAGTCAGTATGCTCCAGTCCAGGTCGCTTCTAAGAAGCGTCAACTTGGTATAAATGTATCCGATGAGCGCGCTGCACCAAAATCTCGAAGTTTTTTGCGGTTTATTATCTTTTTGACAGTATGCTTCGATCCAATCGGCAACTACCACATCATACGGTTTATCATACACGACTTTGTGAATTTCGTGCAGCACATCAATATTGAAAATTTTATGATACTGTTCTTCCGATTCGCATTTTAGTCGTCTCAGATATATTTTGCCCCCATACGTTTTTAAAAATTCTTCTAATTCAACAAACTGTACGCCAAATTTCTTTTTACCGTCTTCAGCATCTGGTGTGTCAGAAATGCCCGACGTCCACACGTATGTTCCCTTTAAAGCAGGATTTGTCATTTCAGGATTGACAACAATTAAACCCGTATGAGAATAATCGCTTTTTGTAAAATATTTTATAAGCCAGCTGAACAGACCCCAATCATCGTGCTGCAAATCATCGCATAATAACAAATCTCCGGTTTTTAATTTTAATTTTATTATATCTATTTTATTATTTGTAGTACTCATTTCAATCGTGAATAAAATAATTAATTATATATATTTAAATTATTTTTTAATTTATATCTAATTTTTTAATTTATATCTAATTTTTTAATTTATATCTAAAACTTCAAATATACATTTCTCGGAATGAACGCAATGACATATTTTACGAAAGAGTACGCAGCCACGAATAGCCACACCATGAAAAATGGATAAGCTACAATTGTTATGAATGTGAAGAGAGAACGCGTGGTAAATTGGCGATAATAAATCACACCTATTGCAATCCAAACCATTGCGCATATCCAGTACAAGTTTCGAAACAAATAATACCACCATGAAAACGAATCAATCTGTTTTTCCATGTAAAATATTTTCCGATTGCTAACATTTGCGTCTCTCTCCTTGTCCTCCGTTTCATCTTCTATGCGTGTTTTCGTGGATGTAAGCATGTTGTTATAATTGGTCGAATTATAGATTTCGTCGTTCTGAGAACTAATTTTCATTATTCCTAAATTAATCTCATTCATTATCATTTTATGTTCATCATTCAACTTCAGAATTTCCTGGTCTGCATTGTTTCCATAGCGAGTTCTCAATACATCGGTATATTTTTTGGGACCGTCTTTATTTAATAAATAATCGTGTTCGGCTTGTGATAATTTTTCTGGCGCCATCTTATAATTTCGTTCTGCGTCTAAATATTTTTGTTTTAATTCGCTCTTTTGTTTCGCCATTAAACAATCGTGATCGCACGAATTATTGGCTTTTGCAACCAAATCATTTATACCTAGAATGCTTCGAATAAGCGCGGCATTGTCTGTCATATTTTCGATATTATTTTTTCTTAATTTACTATTATTTTTATATTTGTAAAAAAGTGTATTACTTTATTATTACTATAATTATCATATATTATTTTAATTTTATTTATGTTTGTTTCATTTTTTTAAATTTTACCATAATTATCTTCAATATCAAATGCTTTTATTCCTTTATTATTATTATCATTATCATTTTTAGAAAAATAATTCTTAGACATTAATGATAGCATGAAACTTTCAGAAATGTTTGATTGAACAGAGGGGGGTGCTGTTATCGCTGTTATCGCTGTATTAGCATTTGAGGCGGTTATGGACGATGTTGAAGCGGATGGCAAAGGCGACAAAGGCGGATGATTAGATCCCCCATCGCTTGAAATAAATGCCGTTGCTTTGCTTGACATGGAATCTTCAATTGATGCGGCAGAAGATGAAACGGACTTGTACATGGAATCCAATTTTGACGACATGCTGTCATCGCTACCGTTATTACAAGTTCGATCCGTTGACTCACGTTTTTTATGTTTGGGCTGATTTGAAATAGTGGACTCCATTTTTTGAGAATCAAACCCCCAACTATATTCGTCATAATTAATATTGCTCCTCTGATACATGTCATACACCAACGAACCAACGTACATGGCTCCGCCGAAAATAATAATCACTACTAAAACGGTAACCATTTCTTGCGGTAACCATCCCAAATTCATCAATACCACGAAGAATATAACTAGAAAACATATAATAACGATATACTTCATTATTTTAACACGCGCTTCATACTGTTTTTTATAATACACGTTGATGTCCACCATTTTTAGCGCGTTTTCATTTTTTTGGTTTACTGCCGCCATTGCAGCCCTTCTTGCTTTCAAATCGTTTTCTTTAAGCGTAACAATGGTATGCTTATCTTGCAAATTAGAATTCATGACAGTATTCACTTTAAGATTATTTTGAGCTTGCATTAGAAGCGTATTGAATAAATCGGAGCGCATGGTTGATAGTTGCGTTATGTCATTAATTGAAATCTTTTGTTGCGCAATATTATCCGGAGTTGGATTTGAAGCAAGTAGAATATTCAATTCATCATATTTTTTATTTTCTAAATCCTGTAAATGAGAGATCTGTTCAAGCAAACTTTCGTCACCGCTTAAAGAAGGCGAAGGTTCGCCATTATAATTATTACCATTATTATTATCACTTGAATCAATTTGTGTCGGAACGGTTGGTGCGGTGGTTAATGCGGCCATTTGTTTCGGAGAATTGGGCACAACTGAAGACATTCAATTATTTATTTATAAAAATATTAAAAATATAAACTGTAGTGACTATTATATTATATATATTATTTTTTTTAGTACAATTTTATTTGATTAAATAAATTTTATTTAATTTATTTAATTTATTCAATTTATTATACAGATATTCGTTCATAATTACTGATTAAATACAAAGAGCGGGTTTATACTTTCAAACGGTAATTGCGGCCGAGAAACATTAAAATGCGCTAATACAAATTGAATAATAAAATATATGAAAAGTAGCATTGAAATGATTCCAAAACCTAGCATATATGACGAAGACGAAGACGACGATTCTCCTTCTTCACTGCTACCACTATTGCCGCTATAATTGTCGTTACTGTCCCCATTATCGCTATTTCCACCTTTATTATAAAAAAAATTGCTAAACATTATAATTATTAAAAAAATAGCAATAATAAACCATAATGTATAATATGTGTAATTTGATTTAAATTGTATGCGCGTGTCTTCTTCTTGTGCAATCAAACTCGTAGGCATAGTAGCACCGCGAACTTCGAATGATTCTTTAGTTGGATTGATCTTGATCTTATTCGCATTAGTATTCGCATTAGTATTCGCATTCTTATGATGGCTAATAATAGCATATGGAGTAATCGTTGCATCATTTCCACTTCCAGTCATGGCGCGCGCCTGAGAGTCAAGTTTAGACATTTTCGTTTCGATGGTTTGCAATTTTTGTTCTATATTTTTTCGATCTGCGGCAGTCGTTACCTGTTTAGAAGATACTGCTTTAATTAAAGCCGTACCCGCATTCAACATGTCTTCGCGTGTTGATTTTAGCGCGCTTTGAACCGTCGGAGAGAATACAAGCGTATTTTTTGCTTTATTTGCATCTTGCAACGTGGTAAACGTGTTGATTAACCAAACTGGAACGCTGTTCATTTTCGCAAATGGACGAATATTGTTTGCGGGATCTTGCGTGGTTACAAGCGTAAAATTATTCGCATTTTTACTCCAATAATTAAGGTCGATTCCGTTCCCTTGACAATATTCATTTGCAAGTGCAATTTTTTGGTTGATTTCATCGGGAGACGGAGGTGCAATGCATGCATTTATCCAAACATTCATAGCAAGTTCATCGTAATTATCTGAACCAAATCCCGCTATGCACACTGGTTGTCCATTGAATATAGTTATTGGACAACATTTTTGACCGGCAATCGGCGCAATGCAAGAGTTGCTGTCATTCGGATTCGTGCTCCATCCTGGAACGGTTACACCCGATTGGACGCATGGAAGTAAATTCGCAGTCGGAGATGTGGAATCCGGAGCGGCCAATCGAATGCCGCCATTAGAATTAGAAACACCCATTGCGCTACAATCGGTTCCGCCTAAAGATGGGTCGCAGTTAAAACAATCGTTTATTGGATTCAGAGTTTTCACCTGAACAACAAAATAATTATTATTTGTTAAAATTTCCTTGTTATATTCGGAAAGAGCATTTGAATATGAGTTCATTTTAGAATCGAATGCGTCGTCTATTTTTTGAATGTCGACACCGTTTTCTACGTTTGTTGCATTCGTCGGTACATCGGCGGGAGCAGATGAAGCAGATGCAGATGCAGTTGCTGCGTCAGCAGGTGCGGTATTATTGTTTTCAAAACCTTCTTTCCCATATTTATTCATTTTTTTCAACATTCTATTCCCAATATTATTTGATTTTTGTGCTAAATATACATTTGTTGTTGTTGCATTTGTTGTTGTTGCATTTGTTTGATCGTTTTCGTTTAATTTTTCTTCATCGTTTAAATATGCGCGTCCTTGTCGTAAACCATACATGGGAATCACACCAAAATTACTAACAGATTCATTACTTATATTTTTATTTTTGTCATTGGTTCCAAATATACGTTCAAGAATTTCAAAAGACATTATGTAGTAAATGAATTATTATTATTATATTATTATTATATTATAAATAATTAAGATTTTATTTATAATTAATTATTTATTTATTAAATACTATTCTTGCTATTTTTGCTATTCTAGTATTGGCTTTGTATTTTTGGCTTATACATTAAATATAAAATCAATGCAGAGCCCGCAACATACATGAGCGTGCTGAACACGGTTGTTTTATATAATTCATTGTAATCTTCCAATGATGCAACTGCCGCCAATTTGATTTGGCGTAGCTCAGTTCCTGTTTCCATAATCTGCAAATATTGTTTCTGAATCGGTGTTATATTTGTATTGATCGTTGATATTTGTTTTGAATTTGAATTTATTTGCGACCGGACTTTTTCCAGTAGGTTATTTGCAGCGTACCTATATTTTAATAGCGCATCATCGTTTGGGTCTTGTTGTTTATTTTGTTTGATAAGACGAGGTTTTTTCGCGCCCATTGCTGGAATTGCCTCATTTGCATCAGTTGCGTCACTTGTTGGCGTTTCGCTTACTGGAATCAATGATGCAGACGGCAATGAAAGTGTCGCATTTGTATGAAAATTTACATAATTGGATTTATAATTACTTAATACGTTCTCAAATATTTGATTCACATTATCAATGTCGGTTTTAAAATTATTCATAATTGGTTGAATTGTTTTTTATAATCAGTTATAATTATTAATTATAATATATTATTAATTATAATATATTATTATTTTATTTTAAATTATATTTTTATTTTTTAAAATAATGTCATTTTTTAAGCCGCTGCCCCCTTTACGTTTCCAGAAGGAGCACCTCCAAACATGGACGTCATTCCCGGAATCTTGTCAAACAACTTGCCCATTGAGCTCGATTCAAATTTATCTAAAAAGGACTGCGCCGTTTTTAAAAGCGGCTCCATGCTCTTCATATTTTCCATCAGCTTTTGTTGCTGATCCATAAGAACATTGGTTTGAGAAGTGAGCCCCTTCACTCCATCCTGTCCGACCAAACCATCTAAATTGTCATATGCTTTTTCCAGCGTTTTTGCATAGTCGACGCGATTATTCACAGGAAGGTCGTCATCACCGTCTAAACTTGCCGGGCTGAGTTCAGTCATCGCTTCCGCAACTTTGCCGTCGTTTGGTTTATGTGCGGTTGTTAACGCGGTTGATGATGTAGCCACCTTCTTTGATGCCGCTTTACTTGATGTTCCTGCACCCGTTACTCCTGGTTTGGTTACCGGTTTAGCTGCCGCTCCTCCCGTTGACCCGGTTGCTGCTCCAGTTGCTGCTCCAGTTGCTGTTCCAGTTGCTGCTCCAGTTGCCGGTTTAGCTGCATCTGTTGTCGTTGCTTCTGCTCCAGTTTCTCCAGTTGATGCCGTTGCATCAAATCCCTCTTTATTTACAACAACCATTCTCGAAAAAACAGTAATAAAATTAGTTAATAATAATGTTGAAAGTAAAACAACCGTCATATTTTTACTAAAGTATGTCGATATGAATCCAACGGATAAAAATATTAATAATGCATAGCTATCCCTCAAAACGACATATCCGAAAAAATTCATAATTGCTAAAAATGCAACAATGTACAACACGTTTTTATCATGCAACAATGTTTCAACGACCTTGGGAAGTTTCATATGTATATTCACCATTTTACTAATTAACTAATTATTTATATATTGGTATATTTTATATTATAAGCAATAGAAAAAATACAAAAATAATATTACAAAATAATTAATAATTATTATTTTATTAAATTATTAATTATTAATTATTAAATTATTAATTATTAATTTAATTATTTAATTTATTTATTTACAGGCGGTAATTACTAAAACAATTTATAATTAATGCATAAATACATTGGTATATAATACATTATATTTCTTGCTACATATCTATCTACATAGATTATAATAATTTTAAATTTAAATGAATGTATCGTTTTTTGCATCAAAATATAAATTGGCATTTTGCGAATTCTTTAATTCAGATATTCATGGTAAAAATGAAACGAGTTCTCGTAACATTGACTCACATTTTTTAATATTAAGAACATTGAACATAAACACATTTTATGACTCGCAACATTATAATTCCATCACACGATTTATAGGAAATATACGGCGTCAATACGTTCGATACATAAGCACAACCAGTAACCCAGTCATTCGAAATTATAAAAATGCAGTCATTAAAAAGAATTATGTTTCGTTGGAAATTATAGAACAAGTTGAACTTGAAGGCGGCGAACACGTTGCCATTTATAAAACATTTTGGCTGCGCATCGTTCAGCGCATATGGAAAAAACACTGCAATTATAAAAAAGAACTTTTGAAAAAAATTCTGAAGCCGTGCGGACTTTTGTTGAGAGAAATCGGAAAAGTATATAGGTAATCATGAATGAATTGTTTATGATTTATTGTTTATGATTTATAATTTATAAGCAATATAGAACAAATTCCCATAATCAACCCAAGTATAGAATACCCATTTAATTTTTCATTAAAAAATACGACGCTATAAATAGTAACTAAAATAATAGACATTATTTTAATATTAAAATACCCTTTTCCCATTCCATCTATTGTAAATATTTTAATGTAATTAAATATCAAAAATATATTGCAAAATATAGCACCATATATATAATATAAATTTTTTTTAGAAATATAATATTCTGTTAAAATGCCAGATATCGCTGAATTTAAAACTGCTAATGCATATGTAACTGGCAATGAAATATCCATTATTTAGTAATTATAAATATAAGTAATATAATTAATTATTTTAGATTTTAAATTTTAATTATGATGATAGCAACAACCTTTTAAGAGTTTGTATTTCTTTCATCATCATTTTTTTATCATTTTTTAATTGATGTGTCATATTTTTTATATCGATGTTGCCATCTTCAGCATCTTCAGCATCTTCAGCATCTTCAGCATCTTCAGCATCTTCAGCATCTTCTTCAACACTTTTTTCCAACATTTCGTTCAAATGTTTTACTATTCTTTCTAAAGCGCTTATTTGCAATTTGATGTTCGTTTTAAAATTATTATAATATTCATCATACACTTTTACAAGACCGTCCAAGTGGGGATTTGTTTTTGAGGTTTGTTTTAATAGTAATCTGTTTCCAAGCATTTTTTTTCTGTTTTCTTCTAATTTGTTCTTTAATTGATTCAAATGCGCGTCTCTTTTAAATAATTTCATTGCATCTGAATTGGCATCGTTTGCATTTGCATTATTCATTTGTTTTATTTACTTATTATAATATTTTATTTAATTGTTTATATTTATATTTACTATTTTACTTTACTATTTTATATATTTTTAAAGAATATATAAAAATATTAGTAATTAATTTTTATATATTTATTCAACAATAATAAAAATATTGTTGAATAAATATATAACTTGTTCATTGATTTAGGAATGTCAAAAAAAACATCCGTTGGCGCAAATTTCGCCGATCTTTTACTCACCGAAGACGATGGTCGCTACGTAATGTTTCCGCTAAAAGATAATGATATTTGGAAAATGTATAAAAAACAGGTGGATTGTTTTTGGAGAGCCGAAGAAATTGATTTTTCAAAAGATGGCGCTCATTGGCAGACCCTTTTACCTGATGAAAAATATTTTATATCCATGATTCTCGCATTTTTTGCAGCAAGCGATGGAATCGTCCTAGAAAATTTGGCGGTGCGTTTCATGTCAGATGTTCAGCTCGCAGAAGCGCGCGCATTTTACGGGTTTCAAATCGCAATGGAGAATATACATTCTGAATGTTACAGTTTATTAATCGACACATATGTCAAAGATGATGAAGAAAGGGGACGTCTTTTTAATGCAATAAATCATTTCCCGTGCATTAAAAAAAAGGGCGATTGGGCTAAAAAATGGATTCATGATAAGCGAAGCTCATTTCAAACCCGCCTCATCGCGTTTGCGTGCGTTGAAGGCATATTTTTTTCAGGCGCATTCTGCTCAATTTACTGGATGAAAAAACGCGGATTAATGCCCGGTCTCACATTCAGCAATGAGCTTATTTCTCGCGACGAAGCGCTTCATACCGAATTCGCAATATTGTTGTATAATAAAATGGCAAAACCGGTTCAAAAGACGCGCGTGCAAGACATCGTAAAAGAAGCGGTTGAGATTGAAACTGAATTTATTTGTGAAGCGCTGCCGTGTCGTCTCATCGGCATGAATTCAAAGCTTATGATTCAATACATTGAATTTGTTGCAGATCGGCTACTGGTGCAACTAGGTTGTGAAAAAATATACAACTCTTCCAATCCGTTTGATTTTATGGAGCTTATCAGCATTGAAGGCAAAACGAATTTTTTTGAAAAACGAGTCAGCGAATACGCCCTCGCAGAAAAAACAAAAACGGAAGAAATATTTGACTTCACTGCATCATTTTAAACCGCATCCTTTTTAAAATGTAATAAAATGTAATAAAATGTAATAAAATATAATAAAATATAATAAAATATAATAAAATATAATAAAATATAATAAAATATTTATATAATATAACTCATATTTATATAAATATTATAATATGTCTAAACCTGATAGTGATGAAAATATCATTGAAAACTACGTTAAAGAAAATTATATTACTCCTCAACAGATTGTATCACTATTATGTGTTGGTCCCGCAGAGTGTATTTTTTTAGATTTATTTAGAGAAGATAATCCAGGTTTACATTTTTTAACAGCCGAAGATATTCGGGCATTATCTCACGAATACTATTTGACAAATAATAATAATTTACAAGAAACTTTAAAATTTATTCAAAGTGAATTAAAAAAATATTATAAATTTGTTTATGACGTTTGGATATGTTTTAAATTTACAATCATTGAGAAAATTCCTGACGGGTCAACCGATCATCAAATCATTGAACTGAACATAACAGAATATTTACCTGTACAGTTGATAAATTTACTATATTACCTGTTTGATTTTATTTTTTATAGTACAATTATTAGAAATTTTCCATACAACACTAAAAAAGCAATGATTCAAAAAAATGTAACTCATATTGTTTTGTTATATTCAAAATTGTATAAATTTTTACAACAGCCAGATCCGTCTTTGCAATTTTTTTATTTTAATAAAAGAAATGTTTCTTTGACATTTTTATCAAATGTTATGGTTTATAAGTGTTTCGATAATATACATCCAATTTCTTTGACCATAATTGAAAATTATATTTATTTTTTAAATGAAATGTTACAAACATTTATACATCTACTTGGCAGTACTTCTAGCGAAAAAAACAAACAAAAAATTGATTTTGCATTAGGTCATGTTGCAGTTTTTTTATTACATTTACCAAATCTCTCTGAAACGTTGTGCAATGATCAAATTAATCCCGAGTTCGTTTCTCGTGGGTTGATGCGCGAATTTGAAAAAAGAGATATATTTTTTGTGAGAGAAAGCGATGAAAAAATAGGAAAAACATTCACACTAATAGAAGTTGCTGGTTTAAAAAGATCAGGAGAAGACATGACCAAATTTGATGTAAGACGCAATATTGAATTTAATCCAATGTCTGAAGGTACTTTATCGAACGCAATCCAGTTGGTTTCAGCGGTTAGAACAAAATTGAATGAAAAACAAAAATCATCTGTTAGTGAAGCTGTTTTGCAGCCCATTATTGAAGATTTAAAAATTAAATATACCAGATTTAAAGAACACGGATATGATTATTTTAGCTTTTTATATGTTTTTAGTACGCGAATTGAACAGTTTACATTAACAAATTCGGTTTCAAAAGATAATAAACTTGTACTTCATTGTGATTTTTCTGCATGTTGTATTCAAGTTCCCAATTTTGACATTTTTACGACGGATGAAGAAAAACAAGTGAAAGTAATAGAAGAAAGAAAGAAAATGCAGCAACAAAAGGAATTAAAGGAAATGGAAATAAAAGAACAAGAATTTGTAAAACGGTCGATTCGACTGGATGAACTCAAATTTAGAAAGGAACAGCAAAAAGAACAAGAAGAGGCAAAAAAACAAAGAGCGCTTGAAAAAATACAAAAACAGCAAGAACTTGAAGAACAAATGCGACGAGAAACACAAGAAGCTGCAGCTGCCGCCGCCCCAATTGAACTGACGGCTAAAGAAAAAGATCTATTAACGATCCAAAGAAATAGTAATTTCAAAAATAATGTAGAACCTATTTTTCAACAATTTTCAGATGCAATTCAGTCGGGCGATTATCAAACTGCCGCAGATATGTTAAACGCAAAATTGCCGCAAAAACTCCGTTTACATATTCCGTGGACAGAGGCGAATATGAGAAAATTTTCACCAAAAGTGAAACAAGTATATGATGATTTATTAGCATCGGTTTTGGCTTCTCGCGCTGCTTCTTCTTCTTCTTCTGCTTCTTCTTCTTCTGCTTCTTCTTCTTTTGTTGAAGCTCCTTTTTCTCCTGTTGAAGCTCATTTTTCTCTTGTTGAAGCTCCTTTTTCTCCTGTTGAAGCTCCTTCTTCTCTTGTTGAAGCTCCTTCTTCTTTTCCATCGTTTGCTGTTTCTGATACAAAAAAAAATGTAAAGTTAATATTGTTCGAACAGTATATTGCATCATTATGCGATGGAAACGGGACTGCATGTTTCACATTTATGTTTCGTTGCACTTTAAAACAATTTTTTAGAATTTCGAATTTTGTTCGCAAAACATCAGACCAAGATATTATACAAATGTTGTCAACATTAACTCCCGCCCCTTTTTCTGCTGCTTCTGTTGCTCCTCCTTTGACAGAATATATGAAATTACAAGGTAGTGGTAGTGGACAAACTAGTAGAGCATTATTTGGATTGGCGCTTTTAAATGGCATCTGTCGACACGAACACGTTCGAATTGCATTTATTGGAAGAACGTTTATTCAACTGCTTGCATGTCAATCAAGATTACCACGAGATAAATGTATAGAACTGCATATTCCACAAGAAACTTCAGACATCGATGTAGACGTCATTTTTAATAATGACATGGATCCTATGCAATATCGATCCTTTGTTATTCATATATTTAATTTATTATGGGATATTCCTGAGACAAATATTCATATTCAATGGGAAAAAAAGCAAAATCCAGATATTTCAGAAGAGATGTTAAAAACAATTAGTGAACATCGTAAGGAAATGGAAACGAAACAACTTTTGAATGCGAGCGCAACTCGTGCTTTTGCTGATGCAGCTCCTCCTCGACCCCAACGCGACATGCATGATAATTATGCATGGACTTTGTTTACATCATTTAAAGAAGGACAACGTATGTATGAATCCATTTCAAGAGGTTCTCCCGAGACGGTAAAGGTTTTTTTTAATAATAAAGGAGTCATTGGAGAAGTTTCTGATATTAGCTTTAAAACTTTGGGCAAAATCGTTGAAACTTTTAAATTTCCTGGTATTGCTGCTATTGCTCCTCCTGATTTAAAAGTGAATATGTTACATTTATTAGAACTAAAATACAAACCCAAAAGCCCATTGTTCCATGAACCTGAATTCCACGACGTCTATTTGGAGTTCGAATTTCCAGACGCACAAAGTGGATTAGAGGAATGTTTAACTATTATTATAAACACTTTAAAATCATTTGTAACAAATGGTTTTGATTTTGCAAATCGAAAAGATTTTTATTTTATTCATGTATCAAGTTTACTAAAATTTATAATTAGAGCAATACAATATCAAGGTATACATTTATTTAATCAGAAAGGATCCAATTATCGCGTACGTGAATTATACGATCAACTCACTATGAATTTACACAGAGTATTAGAATCTAGACAAGACATTCGCGATATCATTGACAAGGTTGATAATGTTGCATTAAATATTATAGGATTGTTTTTTACTCCAGATAAAAATGATTTTAATATACGTGCATTCGCGGATACAACTATATATAAAAATTCAGAAAAAAATGCAACAGGCGCTGCAATTAGAGTTGATATGGATTTACACAAACACATTTTACACACATTATCGGTAAATGGTTTTGATTCTAGTTTTTTGTCAAAAACTAATTTATTCGGAGGTATAAAATATAGTAGACGACACAATAGAGACAATAAGCAAAACAGTAATCAAGACACTCGTCGCCGCAACCACCACACTAAAAAAAATAAAAAACAAAAAATTAGAAAAACAAAACGTCGTAATAAAAATAAAAAAATAAAAAAGATAAAATTCACGTTATCAAAGAAAATGAATACATCCCTGAAAATAAAAAAAAAGACATAATAAATAATATATATTATAAAAATATTACATTATTTATTTTTATAATATAAATTAAAAAAATCCTCTTCTTACACGTCTAACAAGTCGTTGCGGTTGCTCTTGCTGTTGCTGCTCTTGCTGTTGCTGCTCTTGCTGTTGCTGCTCTTGCTGTTGCTGCTCTTGCTGTTGCTCTTGCTGTTGTTGCTGCTGTTGCAAACGTAGTTGTTGCTGCTGTTGCAAACGTAGTTGCTGCTGTTGCAAACGTAGTTGCTGCTGTTGCAAACGTAGTTGTTGTTGTTGCTGTTGCTGTTGCAAACGTAGTTGTTGTTGCTGTTGCTGTTGCTGTTGCTTAAAATGCAACCTATTTCTACGTTCTTCTTGTTCTGACAATATTTGTTGTTGATGTGTTGCGCGCTGTTGTTCATCTTGTGCTGCCGCCGCAATTCCCCTCGATTTAAATTTTATCCGCTTTTCATCATGAATATTTTGTTCCTCGTATGAATTTGACATGTGATTATATGCAGTGTCAAAATGAGCAACATTGATAAATTGGAAATGAATAGCATTGGATAAATTTGATAATGATAACGATTCGTTACCACCATCTTCTTGTTTATAATTCAAATTTTTAATCGTATTTAGTCCATCATTTGTTGTTTTATAGTACACCATTTCAGCTTCAGATCGTGAAATTGTTCTCATGATTCCTTCCACCATTTGCAAAATGTTTGGATGTTGCAATGGGAAAAAACTCCGACGATCTATTTTTAGTCCACATTGTAAAACCCGATGCTGCATGTAATTGTCTTCACCGCCCCACGCCCAAAAATTCGGAAACCCGTTTGTTCTTTCAAAATCTTGACCCTTGATTGAAAAAATACCACCCAGCGCAAACTTGACTCCATAAAAATGTTTTACAAGTCCTGCGCGCGTTTCATATTGTAGAATTCCTTTATCGTACGGTACTGTGTCCACGTCATTAAAAACAAATGTTATGTTTTGATAGTCGTTCGGATATTTTTCCTTCATTGCTAAAAAACCGATATTTTTCATCCCTCCCCTGTTAAATGGGCGACTGTCTTTCTGATGAACAATACATATTTCATACGTTGACGGGTCATACTCAGATAATACATGCTTCATATATACCGAAAAAAATGTTAAATGATGAATTCGGTCTCTATACGGAACAATGAATATAATGCGGGGAACGGCGGTGATCGCTTTCTCCTTATTATCCTTATTATCCTTATTATCCTTAATATCTTTATTATCTTTATTTTCAACCGTGCTCATTTAAATCAATATAAATATTTAAATTAATTATTATAATATTTATATTGTTATTTTATGAAGATACCGCATATTTCTCTAATATTACCTTTGGAATAAGGTTGCTTGTAAACTGTTCCAGCTTCTTAAAACATTTATTGATTGTCACTTCACTAATTTCCGTGATTCTATTCACATCTTTTTTACAAATGTTCAAATTGCATGTCTGAGAAACAAAATATATTATTCCCGCTGCAATAGAGTGAGGCGTGTTTTCCGGAATCAAATTCTGTTTTTCAATTCGAGCAGCTACAAACTGACACACTTTTGTTAATTCGCTGTTAATATTTAGCCGGCTGCAATACCGTTCAATAAATGCTTCCGGCTTCGTTTTACTGAAACTCGTCTTGTCTGAATTTGCAAATTCGTGTTCCAGCTCGTTAATAATCGTAATCGCATTTTTACACCCCTTTGTCGCACTCGTGTTGTCCAAATTGAAAATCGTCGCAATTTCTTTAATGGTTCGCGGACATCCGTGTTTTCTGCACGCAATATACGTTGACGCCAAAATTATTCCATCGCGATTCAACCCCCTGTACGTTTTAAACTCGGAAATTTTCTTATGATAACGCAGCGCCTCGTCCACTATAATCTTGGGCAAACCGCCATTGTGCGCAATAATTGTTATGCATTGAAATTCGTCATATTGCGACTTTTCTCGATATGGCATTGATTGCCACTCCGTATACCTTCTGAATTTACGCATTTCATAACTCGTCGCGCCGTCGCACATTACCTTGCAGCCGTATGATGATTCCACTAGCAACGGATTCACCGGCATGCCGCACCGCGTCGGGTCGCTAGATTGATTGTCATCGGCGCCATAATATCTCCATTCTGCGCCATGATCAAGCACGTCTTTATATACAATGCCGCATTTTTGATTCGTGCATGTCAAAAATCCATCATCTGTTAAACAAACAATCGAATCGCAATAATCACAGTTTTCTCTTTGTCCGCTGCTTCTATAAATGCATTCCAAGTTTCCGGATCCCGATCCCTTTCCTGTTACATTTCTTTCTGTAGTGTCGTTGTTAAAACTATTTTCTATTTGATCCCAAAGTTGTTTTTTATTTAATTTGGGATTGTTATCATTTTTATTTTTATCGTTATTTTTATCGTTATTTTTATCGTTATTATTATTTTGTCTATTTTTTTTTGTCGTCTTATGTTCATTCGATGTTTTTATTGTCGTCGTCGCTGTTGCCGCTGTCGCTAATACCCCTCCTAATGACATCATCAAACCAATAGTTGAATTGTCGTCGTAGGTGAACTATTTAACTATTATATATATAAACATGCGTTTAATTCAATTTTTTATTAAATATTAAATTCATTTTATTTTTAATATTCAATAATTATTTTTTTTGTAAAAAAAATTATATATATATATATATATATATATATATATATATATATATATATATATATATATATA